>Ga0078972_1005512_pt2 | contig 28698 bp, 26 predicted proteins | sample YelNatPaOPGAMG01_FD_67568 | JGI IMG/M metagenome (GOLD analysis project Ga0078972, IMG submission 67568) | Hot spring thermophilic microbial communities from Obsidian Pool, Yellowstone National Park, USA - OP-RAMG-01 (SPADES assembly) (version 2) | ecosystem: Environmental > Aquatic > Thermal... | reverse complement strand
TAAACGCAACAAGAACATTAACACCAACAGATTCTTTTGTCTGGGTTATACCTGCTGGATTATAGTATGTCGCTGTCCAATCATTCGCTGATGCTGTCCTTGCATTGCCCATTGCTATACCAGTTGAATCTACACCAAATGTGTCATAGACATTCGCTCTTGCATATGTAATATAAGCCAGCAATATAGTAATACTTAAAAGTATTGTTCTTTTTACCATTTTAACAGTCCTTCCCAATTAATAATTGTGACATTTTCCTGACCCTGAATTACAATTCAAATAATGAATTAAAATTTTTTTTTGAATATATACATCCATGGAAAAATTGTCAAATATTTATTGTAAAATTTTATTCTTCAGATTTGGTTTTAATTTTTACATCAGGTTCTCTTAAATAAATAGGCGTATATTCTACAGGAGAAACTGGTTGTACATTGTATAACCTTTTATTTGAAATATAATGTAAAGCCTTCACCATCTGGGTTATATCTAAAACTTCAAATGATCGTACATTTGTATAAAGCATCTTGAGAACGCCTATATATTTTTCTATATCAATCCCCACTACAGTTACTAACCGATCACCTTTGACATTTGAAGAGAATTTGGATTTGTTTTTGCTTATACTGTCGGCGTTTATAAGAGATGCATCCAATATCTTTTCAACCACACTATCATGCACCACATACTCGGCAACATACATATTATTATTCTTTCCATCTATTACAGGCACGATGATACCCTCACATTTTTTCATCGTTAGAGCCATTGCATCCAAAGTAGAAACAGGCACTATTGGTATTCCAAGTGCCATACAAATCCCCTTTGCAAGACTTATACCTACTCGCAAGCTTGTAAATGTACCAGGGCCACCTGATACGACAACCTCACCTATATCTTTTTTCTTTTTATTTATAGAACTCAACAATAAATCAATTGCCTTTATACCAATTGTCGTTACTGTAATTGGTTTTGAGATTATTAAGGATGCAAGGATTTGAGCATCTTCGCCAATAGCTATTCCCATGTATCCAAGTGCAGTATCAATGATAAGGCTCAACATAATTAATGATGTATTACAAGCCTGCTTATGTCATTGTAAAAGGCAAACACTGTCAATAAAATAATAAATAAAACTCCAACCTGAAGTATTGCAAGCTTAACCTTTTTATTTATAGGTTTTCTTATTATAGCTTCAACGATTGTAAAAACAACATTTCCACCATCAAGTACAGGAATCGGAAGTATATTAAGTATAGCAAAATTTATTCCAACAAGTGCTGTGAAATAAATCAAAGCAGATAATCCTCTTTTTGCCTGATGCGCAGCCTGTTGAGCTATAAGTATAGGACCTCCGAGGTCTTTTGTAGGGATTTTCCCTTCTATAAGTTTAACAAGGGAGACTAAAACAAGGTGAGAAATATCAACTGATTCCTCTCCTGCTAATGCTAAAGCTTTAAATATATTACTTTTTCTAACCTTGAAATCCCCGGCTGGCATTATACCTATGATAGGCGTTTTTACAGGCTCTCCAAACACATCCTTCTCTATTTTTATTTCAGGTTTTACCTTCACGACAAATAACTGATTATCACGATTTATTGTCAGAGTGAGTTCTTTATCCGGATTACCTGTTATAATTTTTTTCATCTCATCCCAATCTATGACTTTTTTATTGTCTATTTGTACTATAGTATCACCCTTTTTTATACCAGCAGCGTATGCTGGGCTGTTATTCATAACTTCACCGATCGTTGTGGTAAGGTATGGTACACCATGCATAAACACAAGCCATAAGAGAAACATGGCAAATACCCAATTTGAAAGTGGACCAGCTATCAGTATTATCAGCTTTTTCCAGTTAGCCTGATTTGCATAACTCCTTTCTTCATCTTCTTTTGTAAGTTCTACGGGATGTTCATCATCAAGATTCTCTCCAAGCATCTTTACATACCCACCCAATGGTAAAAGAGATAATCTATATTCTGTCTCGCCTATTTTCTTTTTTAGAATAGCCGGACCAAAACCAAGTGAAAATATTAAAACCTTAACATTAAATAGTTTGGCAAAGGTAAAATGCCCGAGTTCGTGAACAAATATAAGAATGGCTATTACAACTATTGCCGATACAATACTTAACATAATTTATCTATCCTTTCCTGTAAATATCTTTTTACTTCTCTATCCAGAAAAATTATATCCTGAACAGTAGATACCTGTTTGTATTGATAATTGTTAACAGCATACGAAATAACCTTTGGAATATCCGTAAATTTAATCTTTTTAGTGAGGAATGCATCTACGGCAATATCATTTGCTGCATTCATAACAATAGCTGCATTGTCTCCTTCTCTTAAAACATCCATTGCAATCTTTAAGCATCTGAATTTCTTTAAATCAGGTGAAATAAAATTTAATGTTTTTATTTTTTTAAAATCAAGCTTTGTCATATTAATAGCCAATCTTTTCCTCATATTCATTGCATAGGCAATTGGTAATTTCATATCGGGTGTTCCCATCTGTGCGAGCACAGCTCCATCTTCTAATTCTACCATTGAATGTATTATACTTTCTGGATGAATAATTACTTCTATTTGATCAGGTTTAAGGTCAAACAACCACTTCGCTTCTATCATTTCAAGTCCTTTATTCATCATTGTGGCGGAATCTATCGTTATCTTTTTACCCATCTTCCATTTCGGATGTTTTAAAGCATCCTGCGGTGTTATTGAATCTAATTTGTTAATATCGGTGTTTAAGAACGGACCTCCGGATGCGGTTAATATTATTCTTCTTAATTTATCACGCTCTTCTCCATGTAACAATTGATATATAGCACTATGTTCACTGTCAACCGGTATTAAAAGTTCATTACTATGTTTAATCTCTTTTATTTTCCTCCCGCCGGCGACCATAACTTCTTTGCTCGCAAGCGCAATTCTCTTTTTTTTCTTTAAACCAATATATGTTGGCATAAGTGCTTCCAAGCCAAGTATAGCCATAACTATAAGATCAACTGTATCAAGCTGAACCAGGGTATTTAATCCTTCCTGCCCATGAAAGAACCTTACTCCAGTAAATTCTTTTTGAAGCTCAACTGCATCATCTTCATTTAAGACAGCAACATAATCAGGAGAAAAAATCTTTATCTGCTGTCTTAGAAGTTTTATGTTCCTACCAGCTGTTAATACCTTTACCTTAAAAAGGTGTGGATATTGTTTAACAATAGACAATGTGGTCCTACCAATACTTCCTGTTGATCCAAAAATAGCAATATTAGTCATTTGAATAACGATCCTTAAGAATTACTCTTCTGCTGTAAGATTTGTTCTCCTGTCATACCAAAACGTCTCTGTCTTTTTTGAAAGCTTATTATAGCTTTAAGGAATTCTTCTCTTGTAAAATCTGGCCACAATGTCTTTGTAATATAGAGTTCTGTATACGCTATCTGCCATAGCATAAAATTACTTATTCTTTTCTCTCCGCTTGTCCTTATAAGTAAATCTGGGTCTGGCAAGTCTTTTGTGAACAAATACTTTGCAAACAATTGTTCATTTATATCATCTGATTTAATCTTTCCATTTTGTATATCCTTTATAATACCCTTTACTGCGTTCACAATCTCATATCTACCACTGTAGCTAAGAGCGATAACAATCCTTGTACCTTTATTCTCTTGAGAGCGTTTTGCCACATTCAAAATCAGGCTCCTTAATTTAGGGGAAAGACTATTTATATCTCCTACAACAGAAAGCCTTATGTCATTCTTTATCAAATTATCACTTTCTTCAAGAAGATACCTGTGCAGGAGCTGCATAAGTGCATCAACCTCTTTTTTGGGTCTATTCCAGTTTTCTTTTGAAAAGGCATAAAGAGATAGTATCTTTATTCCTATCTTTGACGCTGTTTCTACAATATGTTTTACAACCTTTGAGCCTTGCTCATGCCCCTTAACCCGATCCATGTGTCTTTTCTGTGCCCATCTGCCATTACCATCCATAATTATGGCAACATGTACTGGTAGCTTTTTCTTATCTATCTTTTTTAAAAGCTCTTTATAGTGTGACATAGATAAAACAATAACATACCGTTCTTGATAATTCAAGGTTGATTCTACGCATATTTAGAGGTAATCAATTATAAATAAACAACAGCTAAACCCAAACTTAAAGTAGGGATTAGTATCTATTATCTCTCAACTGTTTAACCATTTTATCTATTACATTAACAACAAGCCCGGGTTGATCAAGTTGAACAAAATGTCCACTCTTTTCTGCTATAACCTGTTTCGCACCTGGTATGGATTTTACAAGATCCTTTTGCAATTCCCTCCAATCATTTAACAAACCACAACTTATTAAAAATGGTGGATAATCCTGTGGCATGGCAGCACTTATTACAACAACCGGTACATCAGGGATTTTAACTACAGGATACTGTTTGTTAAATTCTATCTCGCTTTCATGTAATGCTTTAAGCTCATCGTATATAGTTTGATAAGATTTCTTTTTGTATGCGAAATAATAAGCAATGGGTTGTAGATCCCTGGGTAACTTATTAATTATAATACTTGCTGGCATATGTAATAATCTGGGTATGCCTAAAGGTGCACCAAGAACGCCGAGGTAGGAATAGAATTCAAGATCATTTTCAAATCTATTTAACTTTTCCTGTGGTATTTTTTTATCCATATCTTTGTTTACAGAATCAATTAGAACCACACCGGCGGTTTCAGTTGGGTATTCAACCGCAAACAGTTGAACATATATACCACCTAAAGATTGACCTACAAGTATATACGGTCCTTTTATACCAGCCTCTAAAAGGAGCTGGTGAAGTTCTTTTACTATTTCTTGGGCTGTTCTTGGTTTAGGTCCAGGATCACTCCATCCGTATCCTGCCCTATCATAAGAACATACCTTTGTTGTTTTTGAGATAGCTGGCTGCACACGACTCCAGTCCAGCGAATAACTTGAAAGTCCGGCTTCAAGAATCACAACAGGATTACCTGTACCCGTGCAATATATATGCATTCTGTGACCAAAAACATTAAACAACTGACCCGGTGGTGGGTATTTATATTGTTCATCCGTCAAACCTGTTGAACTAATACCAAATAAGAATATCAAGGTTAAAATAAAAATTATCAGTTTGTTATTCATCACTTAACCTCCAAAAAATATGTTATTATCATTTACATTATCTAATCGCTATAATCATTGTCTTCTGATCTGTTCTCCTATTTTTGTTGCCATACTCATAATGGTAATCTGTGGATTGAGCCTTGTTGATGTGGGGAACAAGGAAGCATCCGCAACATAAAGTCCTTTTATTTCGTATGTTTCACCATCCGGCTTCACAACAGCAATCTTTTCATCACTTCCCATCATAGCAGTACCCATCGGATGAAAAGCCATGAGTTCAAGTGCCCATGCAGGTGGTAACTTTTCAAGCAATTCATCCGCTTCTTTTGCACTGTGTATAACAGGCCTTGTTGCGATTTGGGTGTGGACCTCTAACGCACCTGCTGCAAACCAAACCTTTGCTGTAATTGCAATGGACTTTACCATTTTAATATGATCCTGTTTTGAGAGATTATAAATGATCACAGGGTTACCCATGCCCGACAAAACCCTACCAGCACCTGTATCAGAAATAAGGGCGCCAAACGAGCCTATATACGGGTATCTTTCCATCAAATCAGTATGCCGCTTACCCACATAGGGAAGAGATTGAGCCAGAACTGATGGAGGTACAAATTGCCCCTGTATAAATATACCTTCATCCACATAATGATGTATATTATAGCCCTGTGGCACACCAATCCATCCGTCAACCCGCTCATTAAACATGGCAGATACACGAGCGGCTGGATGGATATGTAAATTCTTACCTATGCGTGGATGCTTCAGTCCGTTTTTCTTTAACAAAACAGGTGTATTAATTGCACCAGCAGCTACAATAACATTGTTTGCATGCACAGTTATCGTTTTAGATGTTGGTTTCCCATCAGGATTAATGAATACCCCTTTTACCCCTCTAACCCGATTATTCTCTATAATCAACTTAAAAACCTTTGCGTTTGAATACAATGTTGCCCCGTACTTTATAGCATCAGGAATAAAGTTTAACATGGTAGCTTGTTTTGCATCCTTTGGGCAACCAAATGCACAAAATGCACAACCATCGCATTCGTAAGCATTCCGTGGTATTGGAGCACCTGCAAGACCAAGGGCTTCAGTACCCTTTCTGAAAAGGGCGCTATTTTTGCCAAAAATATGCTCTGGTACTGGTTCTACATGGATCTCTTTTTCTACAAAAGAGGCTAACCTTGAATACTCCTCTTCAGTAAGCCAATCTATACCAAACTGTTCATGCCAGTTCTTAATAACTGATGAAGGTAACCTATAACATGTGCCTGAATTTATTGTTGTAGTTCCACCCACAGCCCTTCCTAAAGGAATTATTATTGGTGGTATACCAAAAGATGTTATGAAACCATGATCTCTATATGTTGTAGTCAGGGCATCAATGGGCTTCTGTGTGAAATCCTCTCCTGTCAAATAACTTCCTTCTTCAAGGATAATAGTCTTCATACCTGCTTTTGCCACAGTATAGGCAGCTGCTGCCCCACCAGCGCCTGTTCCTATTACGCATACATCAGCATTTATATTTATATCTTTATCAATTTTAGCCCCATCAATGAATATAGGTTTTTTTACCCTACCCTTTATATCTTCACAATGTCTTGTAAAACCAAGTTTTTGCTCGATCTCGTCAACGGAATAGTAAGAAAGAGTTACAAAGAGCTTTAACAGGATCAAAATATTTATACCTATCATTCCGCGAAAACCTGAAATGTAATTAGATCGTACTTCTATGTGCATCCTGGAAAACCTTTTAAACCTTGTAAACAAGGGTAAATATTCAACAATGTATAATAAAAATGTAAAAACAAACCTTACAGTAAACGGCGCGTTCTTAAGGTAGTTCTCTAAATGTGTAATAGATGCTTGCTTTATACTCTCCGGTATATCTGGCTTTTGCACAATAGCTTCAAGTACACTTATAAAAACCTTTGTTCTATTCATTAAAGATAACCTCCATTATTAAATGGAGATATCACTTAACAAGAATCTTGTCATTATAAATGAACACAAAAATTTGAATAACCAAAAATACAAGCTGACCTGGCTCGTGAGCTTTAAATATCCGGTCTGCTACGCATCCACTCCTTTATAAAAGGGAAATATGAGTTAAGGATTAAGGAGTTGAGGAGTTTGGAAGTTAACTTAGAATTTTTTCAACTCCGTCTTTACTCTGAACTCCAGAACTCTGGAACTTTTGAATCAAGAAACTGGATTCCCGTTTTCACGGGAATGACGCTGGAGGGATGAGATTGCTTCGTCGCCGAAGTGGGCTCGCCTAATTGAGCTTGCCTAATTGAGCGAATGAACAAACTTTTTTATTGCATATTTCGGGGTAAGCTCGTTTATTGGATTTTTATTTTATTTCATCTTCTTGATATGCACTATAATTTTATTATCCTTCTCCAGAATATCAATCAGTTCATGTCCCACCATATCGCACCAGTTCTTTATATCTCTTTTTATCCCATCATCTGTAGCTATAATTTCCAGGACATCTCCAATATTGATCTCCTTTATTGCCTGTACTGTTTTTAAAATAGGCATAGGACAAAGCATACCGGTTGCATCAACTGTCTTATAGACCTGCATATAAAAACCTCCTTACACAAAAAGATTGATCTTTGCTTCTCGTGCATCTTTTATATAAGTAATTACACCTGCAAACTCATCAACATCCTCTACAAGATCCTCTTTACCAAGCCCCATAACGCCCATTGTGATGGTGCATGCAATCATCCTGACACCAAGTTCTTTTGCTGTAGAATAAAGCTGTCTTACACCTGGCATACTATATCGCTTCATAAGTAATTTCATCATCCAGGGACCAAGACCAAACATGTTAAATCTTGACATAGGTAAGTTTTCTGTTCCTCCCCTATTAAGGAAAGTAAAAATTCGCTGTAAAATCCCTTTAGACTTACTACCTATCTTGTCTTTTCTCAATACATTTAATCCCCAGAATGTAAATAGCATAGTTACCTCCATACCAGAAGATGCAGCACCAATTGCTATATTGAATGCTGCCATAACCTTATCCATCTCACCTGAAAAAACAATAACAGTAACTTTATCCATTTTTAACCCCCTTTCCATTTATATAAACCTACTTCCTTCCTCACAAATCCTCTCCCTTGTATAGGTCTATTTTAACTATATTTCTACTTAATATACTGAAATATCTAATGTTTATAAAATATAAGTAAAAAACTACTATATAGTTAAATAATTATTAGTGTTATTGTCAAGAAATATTTTTCTGCAACTACTGACTTCATATTTCTACTTAATATACTGAAATATCTAATGTTTATAAAATATAAGTAAAAAACTACTATATAGTTAAATAATTATTAGTGTTATTGTCAAGAAATATTTTTCTGCAACTACTGACTTCTTCACTCATTTAAGTTCTGGAGTGCAGAGTAAGGAAGCGGTTTGATAAATCAAACCGCTACATTTCATATCAGCCCAGCAAAATGCATTTGCAAAAATAGGGAAGTTTGTATCTCTTGATGTTACCTAAGAAAAAGCGACTGGAAGAAAAAAATCTTTTAACTATTCAATGGTGGTTAAAAAACTATAATAGAATCAGCACTTAATAAAAACTCTGTAAGTTTGTCTTTTGAAATTATCTCAATTGCATCAGCGCCATTAATAGCCTTTTCAGTTTTTATGATACCTGACATCTTGCTTATAAGTTCCATTGACTCCAGAAACTTATTCTTAAATGTCTCATCGCTCATGGCTAATGAAATAGCATCAGCACCTTTACCAGTAAAAAGCAAAATTACTCTGTGGTTTATGGTAAGTCCTAAAACAAGCCTTATTCCATCCAACAAGCGTGCTCTATTACCTTCTTTTATTAAAATTGTGATCCTCATGTCTCCCTCGTTAGGGAAATTAATTTGTCCGAGTTAGATAGGATCGTAGATAAATCATATAAACTGCCAAAAACAACATTCTCAGATTTCTTGATATTCCTTTCCTCTGCACTCACGCTACACAATGTTGTTTTAACATGTTTTGTTAATTCAACAAATGCGGATTCGTTTAAAAGATATACACCATCATGATAAAGAAAGAATTGAATGTTATTTTTGAAATCATCATGCAAGCGTTGTAGCGTTCTCAGGATAGTCTGATTAGATAAACAAACAAGTACGCATATCTTCATCTTAAACCACAAAATTCCTCATAGTCTATAAGATGTGTAACAGTAGGATGTTCTCCACACACAGGACATTGAGGGTCTTTTCTAATCCTTACCTCTCTAACTTCCATACGTAAGGCATCATACAGCACCATTCTTCCTATTAATGGTTTGCCTATACCTAATAATAGCTTGATAGCTTCAGTGGCTTGGATTACACCTATAAAACCAGGCAATACACCGAATACTCCTGCCTCCTGACAGCTTGGCACCATCCCAGGAGGTGGAGGCTCTGGATAAAGACACCTGAGACACGGTCCATCTGGTGAAGAAAAAATTGTTGCCTGTCCCTCAAATTTAAAAATGCTTCCATACACATTCTTCTTACCTGATAAAACACAGGCATCATTTATAAGATACTTAGCCGGAAAAGAATCAGTTCCATCTATAACAAGTTCATAATCTTTAATAATGTCCAGTATGTTGTCAGATGTAAGTTTAATATTGTACTTTACAACTGTAACATCAGGATTAATAGATTTTATGGCTTTTTCTGCAGAATCAACCTTGTGCATTCCTACTGTTTCTGTAGAATGTATAATCTGTCTTTGAAGATTTGATATATCAACAACATCAAAATCTACAATTCCTATAGTACCAATACCGCTTGCTGCAAGATACATGGCAATGGGAGACCCCAGACCTCCTGCACCTACAACAAGTACCTTTGCTTTAAGAAGTCTTTCCTGTCCCTTTCCTCCAACACCATCAAGGATAATATGGCGTGCGTACCTTTCTATCTGCTGATCTGTTAACATGTGAAACTCATTCCAGAACTGTTTGTTCTATAGGTTCTACTCTAACGCCTTTTTTCTTAAACCATTTTATTAATGCTTCAACCTCATCATTAGAGCCCTCCAGTTCTACGCCCACAAGTCCAAGGTTTGCTGACACAGATGCCGTACCTATATTGATAATCACATTAAACTTTCTGCATGCCTCCCAGATAAATGGTTTATTCAAAAGCTTCTTTTCATAAGTCAAATATACCTTTTTTTTCACCTTTTCTTTTTTTGAAGGTGCTCCTCCAGCAATAGCTGGTATTATAGATACTACATCCCCATCCTTCAATTTGGTATCAAGATTTTCTTTAAACCTCACATCTTCGTCATTCAAATAGATATTTACAAACCTTCTTATAGCACCCTTTTCATCCATAATTCTTGCACCAATACCATTGTATTGCTTTTCCAGATTTTGTAATAGCTCTTTGAGTGTCTTCCCTTCTGCCAAAACCTCATCTTTACCACCCGTGTATTTTCTTAACGGTGTTGGTATTCTTACTGTAATTGCCATACTTACCTCCTAAATTAATCTTCTATATTTATTGTTTCTTCTATAAATTCATTGCTCTTCTCGGACAATCTATACAACCCCAATTTACCTATTTTCCCTTTATCAATTGAAACTATAATATAGTAGTAGCCTTCCCATGCATTTTCCAGATCTGTAATAGATGGTTTTGCAGGATGATCCGGATGAGAATGATAAAAGCCTAAAATCTCCACATTATTTTGTTTCGCATATTTTTCAGCCTTTAGAATATCAGAAGGATCAAGCAAAAATCTATCTTCTCTTCTTTCCTGTTTTATATTAGTACCTTCAACTATATTTAGTATTGTGTTATCCCTTCCAAGCATTATACCGCAACCCTCGTAAGGATATGCATTTTCAAGATGTTGCCTCATCTGTTCAAAGGCTGAACTTTTAAATTTCATATCACTCCCAGAGCCTTGTACTGAAATAATTTGATCCACCATCAGGAAAAACAGTTACTATAGATGCATCTTTCGTTTCATTTGCAATCTTTAAACACGCCCATAGCACTGCACCGGAAGATTCTCCTACAAGTATACCTTCCTTTTTTGCTATTTCCCTGACAAGATTGTAAGCATCTTCTGTCTTTACATGGATAACGCGATCATAAAAGCTTTTATCAAGAATACCAGGCATCATTGAGCTCTCTATATGCTTGAGTCCTTCAAGTCCATGAAATGGGGAATCTGGCTCTACTCCTATAACCTCTATAGATGAATTAAATTCCTTCAATCTTTTCCCTGTTCCAACAAGTGTCCCACCTGTGCCAATACCTGCAACAAAGTGCGTTATCATACCCCCTGTCTGTCTTATAATCTCAGGTGCTGTTGTTTCATAGTGGGCAAGGGGGTTTGCAGGATTATTGTACTGATCAGGTTTAAAATATCTATCCGCATGCTTCTCGTACTCAACAAGACACTCTCTGTATGCACCATCAGAACCCTCAACTGGATCTGTAAATACGACCTCAGCCCCAAATGCAATCAATGTTTTTTTTCTTTCCTCACTAACATTCTTTGGTAAAAAAATCTTCACCCTATAACCGAGTACTGCCCCTATCATGGCAAGAGCTATTCCTGTATTACCCGATGTTGATTCAAGTATAGTTTTTGATTTTGTGAGCTGACCTGATTTTATACCTTCAAGTATCATCCTTAATGCGGGTCTATCTTTTACAGAACCGCCTGGATTATACTTTTCGAGTTTTGCATAAATGTTTGTATTTGTTTTTTTCTGATAAAAATATCTAAGTCTATAAAGCGGTGTGTTACCGATCATCTCTAATATTGTACCTTTTATAAGGCTATCTACTTCTGCGTTCATTAACTTCATATCTATTTTACTTTTTCCTTCCCTTTTACAAGCTCATCAAACGCCTCAAGTTTGGCTGGTATTACTTTAAGTGGTTCTACATCATTCAACAAAACCTCCTGTGTCTTCAGACCATTACCTGTTATTAATAGAACAATGGATTCATCTCTGGGAATTTTGCCCTCCTGTATAAGTTTTTTCGCTACCCCAACAGTAACACCGCCAGCTGTTTCCGCAAAGATGCCCTCTGTCTCAGCAAGTAGTTTTATCCCTTCTATTACCTGTTCATCAGACACATCCTCTGCCCAGCCTCCTGTCTTGTTGATCGCCTCTATTGCATAAAAACCATCGGCTGGATTACCTATAGCAAGCGACTTGGCTATCGTTTTAGGGATCACAGGTTTAAAAAGTTCTTGATGCGCCTTTACTGCAGTAGAGATGGGCGAACATCCTGTGGCTTGAGCACCGTATAATTTGACATCAAGCTCAGGCACCAAACCAAGTTCATATAATTCTTTAAATCCTTTGTAGACCTTAGTTAAAAGCGAACCACTTGCCATTGGTATTACTATATTTTTTGGTATCCGCCAGCCAAGTTGTTCAGCGACTTCAAGTCCGAGTGTCTTTGAGCCTTCTGCATAATAGGGTCTTATATTGATATTAACGAATGCCCATCCGTATTTGCCAGCTATTTCAGAAGAAAGCCTGTTAACCTCGTCATAATTGCCCTTTATCCCTATAACATTAGCACCGTAAATTTGAGTATTAAGAACCTTGGCTTGTTCAAGATTGTAAGGAATGAATATGTAACTTTTCATACCACATGCTGCTGCGTTTGCTGCTACTGAGTTTGCAAGATTCCCTGTTGATGCACAGGCAACGGTATTAAAGCCAAACTCCCGTGCCTTTGAAATTGCAACAGAAACGACCCTGTCTTTAAAAGAGAATGTAGGATGATTTACTGTGTCATTTTTTATATACAATTCTTTTACTCCAAGAACCTTTGCAAGTCTGTTTGCCTTAATAAGAGGTGTAAATCCGGCATCAATTCCTACACTTGGTTCTCCATCTATTGGCAAAAGCTCTTTATATCTCCACATACTCTTTTTTCTTGAAGATATAGCCTCTTTTGAAAGAACCTTTTTAATCTTTTCATAATCGTATACTACTTCAAGTGGTCCAAAGCATAATTCACACACATGTATTGGTCCCACAGGATACACCTCACCACATTCCCTGCATCTCAACCCTTTAACAAAACCCATCTATTTCCTCCTTTTCAAATCATTAGTAGTATACTCAACTATTAAGTATACATTAAAAATGTATAGTCAAGTGATTGTATAAAATCAATATATTTGCTAACCATAATGTGGAGGTAAGAAGATGTTAAAGGGTATTCTGATTTCTGGTACTGATACCAATGTAGGCAAAACATATATAACAATGGGTCTGATAAATGCAGCTTTAAAAGAAGATATTAGAATTGGTGTAATGAAACCAGTGGAAACCGGATGCAGGCTTTACAGGGATAAACTTGTTCCTCAAGACGCTATAAGGCTTATGAAGACAGCAGGGATGAAGGATATTAATTTAGTAAACCCATACAGATTTAAATATCCTGTTGCACCTTATGTAGCTCAAATATTAGAGAATAGACATATAAGCATCAAACACATCAAACAAGTTTATAATAAGCTTGCTCGTGAATACGAACTTGTGATTGTAGAAGGAGCCGGTGGATTGCTTGTTCCAATAACGAAAAACTTTTCTTATGCAGATCTTGCAAAAGAACTTTCTTTACCTGTAATAATTGTAGCAGTAAATAAACTGGGTGTTATAAATCATATCTTACTCACAATAGATTACATTAAAACCCATAAACTAAATCTATTAGGTGTTGTACTCAATAACATAGAAAAAAAAGACGACATTGCAAAAAAAACAAATGTAAAAACAATTTCTTCAATGATCGGAAAGCTGTTCATAGGCGAAGTGCATTTTAATAATGTTGTCTCGGATATAGATCTATACAAAAATATCCTTAAGCTGATCACTCTTTAACAATGAAAGGTAAATCGTAAAGTTTAGAACGAATAAATCTTTATATTAATCCTTTGTTCAAGTTAGATACAGACACGGTATTTCTGTGGATACTGTTTACAATAAATTTTATCTGATATATTAAATCAATATGGAACCAGAGACAAAAAAAAGGCGTATTGAATTTGCTATTATTGTAGTGGTGATTCTTTTTTTGGTAGGTTTAACCTCTCTTGAATCCAACATTTATCATGTTGTATTGAAAGTACCTATATCAAAAAATGCTCTGGTTTTTAGCTTTATAAATCTCAATATTGTTTTAATAACCCTTCTTATATTTCTTGTTATCAGGAATACAGCCAAAATAGTTTTTGGAGAGAAACAGGCTTTTGGTAGATTAAAGGTAAGGACAAAACTTGCTTTAGCTTTTGTATTCTTTTCCATTATACCAACAATAGTAATGTTTATAATATCCTCTGGTTTTATAACTCATACTATCAACAGCTGGTTTAGCAGCCAAATTGAAAGTTCGTTAACACAATCACTGGATATAGCTAAAACATACTATGAAAATGTGGCTCAAAATACCATATCGTTCTCATCTACAATTGGTAAAACAGCAGTAGCTGATGGTTTGTTTCCCAATGGCTCAAAAGAAGAACTTAAAAGGTTTATTACGGCAAAAATGAAAGAGTTAAACCTTAGTTCAGTAGAGATCTATGATGCTAAAGGACGACTTATAACTTTTGTAGAATCACAGAATAAAGTTTTATCACCCACAGATAAAAAACAGGTTTTTGATGCATTAAATGGTAACCTCCATACCTTTATACAGAGTATTGGTAATAGTGATATAATAAAAGGATTCGCTCCAATTTATTTAACGAGCAGCACTATCCCTGAAGGGCTTGTTGTCGGTAGTTACTTTGTAAATAAGAGTTTAGTTGAAAAGATGGCAGAAATAGAACAGGGATATAAAGAGTATCGCCAACAACAGATATTAAAACCCCATCTTAAGACAAGCTATATACTGTTCCTGGTTCTCATTTCTTTATTAATGATATTCTCTTCTATATGGATGAGCGTATATATTGCAAAAGGGATATCAGGACAGCTTGATGACCTTGTCTCTGCCACAAAGAAGATTGTGGCTAACAATTATGATGTTCACATTGAAAGAAAAAGCAAAGATGAAGTCGGCGATCTTGTAGATGCTTTTAATAGTATGGCAAAGGAATTAAAACAAAACAGAGAAAGTCTTGCAATAGCGTATGTTGAACAAACGCAGAGGAAAGCCTATATAGAAGCTATACTTAATAGCATTTCATCAGGTGTTATAGCAATAGATGGTAAGGGTTTTATTACAATGATCAATGCAACTACGGAAAGGGTTATGGGTATGGATCCTTCTAAGACAGTTAACAAATATTACAAGGACATTCTGCCCGGTGATATTATAATACCGGCTGAAGAAATGTTAATGTATATGAAAAAAAATAATACAGCTACAAATACAAAAGAAATTACTGTAAATATCCAGGGACAAATAAAAACATTCATCCTTAGGCTTACCTCCTTAAAACATTATAATGACAGAATGAGTGGGTATATAGTTATCTTTGAGGATGTAACAGATATAATTAAAATGCAAAAGATTGCAACATGGCAGGAGGTCGCAAAACGAATGGCTCATGAGATTAAAAATCCATTAACACCAATAAGGCTTTCAGCCGAACGATTGAGAAGGAAGTATTTAGATATTATACCATCAGATAAAGAGGTGTTTGATGAGTGCACCCGTACAATAGTTAGCGAGGTTGATGAACTTAAAAGACTCGTAGATGAATTCTATAGCTTTGCTCGTATGCCCGCAAGTCAACCAACCACAAATTCCATAAATGAACTTTTATCTGAAATATATTCACTCTACAGTTCTGCTCATAAGAATATTAGATTTCACCTTGAAAAAGATGAGCAAGTGCCTTTGATAAAATTTGATAGATCACAGATAAGAAGGGTATTGATAAATCTTGTTGAAAATGCTGTCTGGGCAGTTAATGGAGATGGGGAAATAACTTTAAAATCAGCTTATGATAATCAAAATAGTATTGTAAGGGTTGAGGTGATTGATACAGGTATAGGTATTGATGACTTGGACAAATCCAAAATATTTGATTTATATTATTCAAAGAAAAAAGGTGGTTCGGGAATTGGGTTAACAATTGTCCAGAGGATTATAACAGAACACGGTGGACGAATAATTGTAAAAGATAATAAACCAAAGGGAACAAAGTTCATAATAGAACTATCTGCTGTTGAAGGAAACGAATCTTTAAATGGTAACGGAGGTAAAACTGTTAATGACTAACAATACAATACTTGTTGTAGATGACGAAGATTACATAAGATCAACTATAGCTGGTATATTGAAAGATGAACATTATGATGTAAAACTCGCTAAGGATGGGTTTGAAGCATTAACAGTAATGAAAAACGATGAACCACCCGTTGTATTACTTGATATCTGGCTTCCACAAATGGATGGAATTGAAGTGCTAAAAAAGATAAAAGAACAGTATCCAGATACAATAGTTATAATGATATCAGGACACGGAACCATAGATACCGCTGTAAAAACTATTAAAATGGGCGCATATGACTTTATAGAAAAACCATTGTCAGCAGACAAATTACTTATAACAATTAGCAACGGTTTAAAGGTTTATAACTTACAACAGGAGAACAAACAACTAAAATTTTCTATAGAAAAGAAGTATGAGATTATAAGTGCTTCAAAGGTTATGGAAGACCTTAAGAGAAAGATTGCCATTGTAGCTCCAACCGATAGCTGGGTTCTTATAACAGGAGAGAATGGTACGGGTAAGGAACTTGTAGCAAATGCAATACACAGACTCAGCCAGAGAGCAAACATGCCTTTTATAGATGTAAATTGTGCAGCAATACCTGAGGAACTTCTTGAAAGTGAATTGTTTGGACATGAAAAAGGGGCTTTCACCGGAGCTGATCGAAGAAGAATAGGTAAACTTGAGCTTGCAGATAAGGGCACACTATTTCTTGATGAAGTTGGAGATATGAGTATGCGCATGCAAGCCAAGTTATTACGAACGCTTGAAGAAGGGCGTTTTACCAGGATAGGTGGAAACGACCCTATCAATATAGACATACGGGTTATTGCAGCCACCAACAAAATAATTAAAGATGAAATAAAAGAAGGAAGATTTAGAGAAGATCTTTACTACAGGTTAAATGTTATACCACTTCATATACCTCCGCTCAGGGAAAGAAGAGAAGACATACCAGTTTTAGTTGAATACTTCCTTAACGAAAGAAACAAATTCAGCAGACAGAAAAAAACAATCACTCCTTCTGCTATGGGTATATTGAGTTCTTATGTATGGAGAGGAAATGTAAGGGAATTAAAAAATCTTATAGAAAGACTATTCGTACTGGTAGAAGGTAATATAATAGATGTTGAGGATCTACCGAAAGAAATACGTTCTTATGAAAAAGGACTTGTAGAACAAACAGATGATGGCTTACATTCTGCCAAAGCTGCATTTGAGAAGGACTACATAATTCGTATGCTTAAAGAAAATAATTGGAATATAACAAAAACTGCTGTAAAAATAGGGATTTCAAGAGAAAACCTTTCAAGAAAGATGAAATTACTTGGCATAGAAAAGAAGGAAGAATGATGTTCTGGTATGTAACAGGTTATAACTTATTAAGTGGTTTAGAGAGACATAAACATTATAGAGAAAAAGGAAAGAGTTATACCTTTAAATCCGGAACCAGGGTAAATTTAGATTTTAAAAATGATTCTGGTTATATTATTGTTTCTGGAGAAATAAGGTGTGATTTCCAAACTAATACAAATCAATCATTAAGTTTAATCGCCTTACAAATAGGAGAATGTTTTGGAAACCTGAAACCAGCTGATTATTCAAATGTAGCTTTAATAGCCACTGGAAACACAAATCTGTTAGAACTACCTTTCAATGAAATGTTAGAAGTAGCAAGGTTATCTGATGCTATAAGCCTTTCCTTTTACAAAGGACTATTACAAAAAAGAACAATCATCAATATCAGTCCCGATAGTTTGATCTTTAAACCGGCAAAGCTAAGGGTTGAAGAGGCTTTGAAGCTACTCGCTGGCAGAATAGGTGTGCACCAAAAAAATGGCATTTTAATAAAGCTAAGACCAACATCCGAAAGATTAGCTAAGATGGTCGGACTCGGCAGGTTGCATACATTGCTTTCAATCGCAGACCTTTACAATCAACACAAAGTTATACCTGATCTCAGAACACTAATATTACCTTTTTAACTCACATATTATTTGTTTCATACATACTATTAATTATACTCGCATATTTCTCATTTACCACCTTCCTTTTAACCTTTAAAGTTGGTGTTAATTCATCAGCCTCCTGAGTAAAGTCTTTATCTAATATAGTAAACTTTTTGATCGTTTCATACTGTGCGAGTTCGTTATTTACCTTTGAAATAAATTCAGAAATCGCCTTTTTTATTTCTGGATGACTGGAAAGGGTTTTAAGATCCATGTCCTTAATGGCTTTTTCTTTTGCAAATTTTTGAACATTTTCAAGGTTTAAGGTAATTAATGCGGTAAGATATGGTCTTTTATCTCCAATGACAACTGCCTGACTTATAAGTGGATTTGATTTCAGTAAACTTTCAATGTTTGAGGGAGAAATATTTTTACCTCCTGATGTTATTATTAGATCCTTTTTTCGATCGGTCACCTTTAAATGTCCATCTGTATCCAGTTCTCCGATATCTCCAGAATAAAGCCAGCCATCTTTTAAAGCTTCGCTCGTTGCCTCCGGATTTTTGAAGTATCCTAAAAATACATTTCCACCTCTGACTAAAATTTCCTTATCAGGGGCTATCTTTACCTCCACACCAGGAACGGGTGGTCCTGCTGTATCAAACTTTATATGTCCGTGCTCATGAATAGATGTAGGACCTGTTACCTCTGTTTGTCCATACACTACACACAAAGGGATATTAATTGAATGAAAAAATCTTAATATCTCTGGAGGTACAGGTGCACCACCTGCTATAAGAAGTCTTCCACGCGAGAAACCTAATTCATGCTTAAGCTTTGAATAAACAAGCTTGTCCGCTATTTTTCTCTTATATCTCAAAATTATATGAGGTTTAAAATTGGCTGGGTTGCTCTCAAGATGCCTTACCCATTGATTACCAGTATTGATAGCGAAATCTATTATCTTCTTTTTTAAACCCTTTGTCTGAGATAACGCTCCCTTTATACCTGCGTAGAATTTTTCCATAACCCTGGGGACGGCGAACATAATATGTGGCTGTATTACCTTTATATCTGCAGCGAGTTTATCTAAGCTCTCGGGTATTCCTACAGTTCCATCTGTAAATATAGAAGAATAGTATATACCAATCCGCTCAGCTATGTGCGACAGAGGCAGATAGCTCATATACATATCTGTATCAAAATAGTCGTTTGCCCTGGTAAGTGCATCGCATGTCCATACAATATTTCTATGCGATATCATTGCACCTTTAGGAGGACCTGTTGTGCCAGATGTATAAACAATCGTAGCCACATCATCTAATTTTATATCAGCCATTCTTTTCTCTATTGCATTGTAGTGTTTCGCAATTGCCTTCTCGCCAAGAAGTTCCAGCTCTTCAAAGTCCATAATCATAGGATCGTTTCTGGTCTCTGCCCTGGTCCAGATAATAATCTTTTTTAAAGCCGGGAGCTGAGAACGAATAGATAAAACTTTATCAAGTTGAACCTGATTCTCTACAAATATTACAGATGCTTCACTATGTTGTGATATATATTCCACTTGTTTAGCAGTGTTTGTATGATAAATAGGTACTGAAATACCGCCATTGCTTAAAATGGCAAGATCAGAATAAAACCACTCAGGTCTATTAATACCTATTATGTTAGCTCTGTCTCCTGCTTTAAATCCTAATTCTAACAACCCATATGCAGCATTCCATACATGTCTTAAATATTCTTTCCATAAGATATGCTGCCATTCCCCTCTCTTGTTCCATAAGATAGCAAGCTTTTCTGGATGAAGCTTAGCCCTTTGATAAAAAAGGGCAACTATCGTTTGTTCCATATTCCACCTCTATTTATTTATATAGTATCTTAAAAAACAAAATTCAACAATACAGTCGCTTAATTTTTGTGATAGCGCTTTTCTATTTCTAATAACTTCTTTTTCATTGAGATACCTGCACTGAATCCACCTAATGAGCCATCCGATCTTATAACCCTATGACATGGTATGATTATAGGTACAGGATTTTTACCCACGCTATTACCCACAACACGATAAGCATGTGGATTACCAATTGCGGAAGCAATATGTTTGTATGTGGTAGTTTCACCATACGGAACCTTCTTTACCTCTTCAAGTACACATCTTGTAAATTTAGAAACCGAAGTCAGATCAACAGGTACAGAAAACCTCTTTAACTTTCCATTTACATAAAGCTTTAATTCGGTTTCAATCCTCTTAATAAGAGGGGTATTAAGGGAGTTGAAACTTTTTTGTACTGCAATATTCCTTTTTATAAACTTCAGAGAAACTATACCATTTTCAGAAATAACAAGTTCTATGTTTCCAAGAATTGGAACAAAAACAAACACTTTCTCACGCATGATTACCCTGTAAATAATTATGTATCTCCTGAGCGATACTTATAGGTATCCCAGTCCGTTCCGTAATATCTTCTGGCGTGGTTTTCCTTATCTCTTCTATACTTGAGAACAGGGATAACAAAAGATTTTTCCTTCTTTTAGAAACACCTGGAATTCCATCAAGCACAGAAGCGAGCCCGGATCTGGATCGAAGCTTTCTATGATATGTAATAGCAAATCTATGAGCCTCATCCCTTATATGTTTTAAAAGCATAAGTGCCTCAGAATTATTTGAAATTATCAAAGGATCTTTTCTGTCTGGTAAATATATTCTTTCTTCTTCTTTATTTATTTTTTTATCCCGGGATCTTCTGTCATTACCATTTTCCAGTGTTTTATTGAATGACTTTCTTAAAGCACTTTCTCTATGTATCTTTGCAATACCTATAATATCTGGTTGTTCTATACCAAGAGATCTAAGAACCTCAAGAGCAATAGCCAGCTGGCCCTTGCCTCCATCCACTATAATAAGAGAGGGTATATCTTCTTTCTCTCTGTATCTTCTACTGAGTACTTCTTGCATCATTGCATAATCATCCGGCTTGCTTACCCCTCTTAATTTATAATGTCTGTATTTTGTTTTAACCGGTATGCCATTCTCAAACCTTACCATTGATGATACGCTATTTCCCCCACCAAGGTTAGAATTATCAAAACATTCTATAGAATCAGGTATATTCTTTAGATGCAGTAGATCCTTTAATGCCTGGATAGCTGATGTAGAAATAGCTACTTTTTGCAGTGATAACCGTAAATATTCTTCTGCATTCTTGGCTGAAAGCTGAACCAGATCAAGCCTCTTGCCTGACTTCGGTATAACGATACTTACTTCCTTCCCTTTTAGATCTGATAACCTGGACTTTAGGACTGTCATATCTTCAATTTCAAATGGCAGGTAGATCTCATCGGGTACAAAGTGTCCTGCTTCATAGTATTGACTTATAGCAGAACTTAAAAGCTCTTCTTTATCCAGTAATGTATCTCTAAACAAAAAACTTGTAGAGTTTAACAGTTGACCATTACGCACAAACAAGCCATTTATAGCCACAGCTTGTTCCTGAATCGCAAGGTTGAATACATCTATATCCCTGGCACTTGCTGTATCTACCTTTTGCTCTTCTATCGTTCTCTTTATGTTAAAAATAAGATCCCGTATTTGGGCTGCTTTTTCATAGTTCTGCTGTTCTGATTCATACAGCATTTGTGCGTTGAGTTCTTTTATAACAATACTTGCTTTACCTTCCAGAAATAATTTAGCCTGTTTAACCAGCAACCTGTATTCTTCTTCTGAAATTTTATTAACGCACGGAGCCGAACATCTTTTAATTTCGTACTTAAGGCATGGCCTTACCCTATTGCGCAGTTCTGTATCAGAGCATGTTCTGAGCCTAAAAAGATTTGTTATCAACTTTACTGTTTCCCTTGCTGCATTTGCCGAAGAATAAGGACCAAAAACTAAAGAGCCATCATGTGCGGGTCTTCTTACAACCTGTATCCCGGGAAATTTGTGCTTTACTGAAATACGAATATTTACATAAGTTTTATCATCTTTTAACCTTATATTATATCTTGGCTTATATTTCTTTATCAGGTTATTCTCAAGTAAAAGTGCCTCCTTTTCTGTGTCTGTAAGCATAAATTCAATATGCTTTATTCTTGGTTTGAGAAAGTTGATAAATGGACGGGTATCTGATGAGGTTGTAAAGTATGCCTTTACTCTATTGTTCAGGTCTACTGCCTTGCCTATATATAAGACCGCGTTATTATCATCCTTAAATATATAAATCCCGGGTTTTTTAGGTACAAGCGATAGTTTAGCGTGAATAGTATTATCTACATCTATCATACTAATATAGTATAATCTAAAAATGGTAAAGAATCTACTTTTCAGATTCTCTCAAATTAGGAATTTTGAAAAGGGTAAATGTAACCTTACTCTTGGTATAAAAAAAGAGGACGGGATAAACCCGTCCTCTTTCTGTTTGCTATTGTGAATTTCTTTTATGGTAACTGGTTCAGAGTGTTGTTTAAAATAGTAAGTATGTAAGTGGGGTTGTGGATACCAAAGCTACCATCACCTTCAACAAGCGCATAATTCCACCCGGCTTTTACCAAGGTCGTTGCAGTTGGGTTTGCAGCGCTGTTCAGAGGGAATACAGGGAATGAAGTAGATCCACCTGCTGTAGTAGCTGTTATAGAACCCATTGCAACTGTGTAGGTAGCACCATTTGAATCCCATAACTGGTAACCCTGCTGGCCATGTACCTCTGAAAATGCTGCTGCTGTTACAGGTGTTGCTATAGTTTGTGTGCTGGAAGCCCATATTGTATATGTTGTAGCAGAGTAGTTAATAGCATTTACTACATCATTAGCAAGTTTGGTTTCAAGCTGGTTAAGCAGACTCTGAACCTCTGTTTGCAAGCCATAGCCATTAACACCGGAGCCATGGCAATTCTGACAAAGTTGACCCTGTTCAGATTGGACAATATCAAATGTATGAGCATAAGCTGCTCCACCAGGGTTGTTCGGATTGAGCTCCATGTGACATCCTACACAGGTATCTCCAATATTTGCATGCTTTGATACAAATATCGTTGTTGTTCCACTTATACCTGTAAAGTAAGAATTTTCACCCATTAGCATATCTGTTTGTGATGGTGTATGAGGTGCACTGTAGTTTGTTAGCTTTACAGAATCATTGTGTAGATTGTTGCGCGTATTATGACACTGCATACATATTGCACCTGCTCCAACAGACTGTACTGTAAAACCAGCTGCTACCATAGTTGTATCATATATTCTTAACTGTCCTGGATTATCTGCGTTATGCGGGTCATGACATGCCTGGCATGTTTGAGGCTGGACCTGTGAAACTGTAAGACCAATGGCAGCAAGTTGACTTTGTGTTAATGTTCCAAATCCTAAATTGCTTGTTGCTCCAGTAAAGCCATATGTAGCAATTTGATCTACATACGCGGCAAATCCCTGTGCTGCATGACATCTTCCACAGTGTGCAGCAGTTGAACCGTATCCCTGAATCGTTCCTTCAACCATAGCAAGATCAAACTGTGCATGCGCTGATTGCTCCCACTGTGTACCCATGATGTGGTGTGTAGGTGCATCGTGGCACTGATTACAAACAGCAGCACCCCAGCCTATCCTGGGACCATTATCAGATACTGTAGACATATGAGCACTTGAATTATTGGGTCCATGACAGTTTTCACACTGGATATTGCCAAGTGCTGCAACAGTAGGATACTGACCAAGCATATTGGTCCAATTGGTTGATACAAGTGTTGTTGGAAATACCCAACCATATTGAGACGCTACATCATCAAATCCATTATTATTTGCAAGCGTCGCTTGATCATACCCTACAGTGTGACACGGCAGGCATGAGGAACCGTAATGACTACCTAATACACCATTAATGCCATTTGTAAACATGGTTGCATGTGGTGTCTGATATACAGATGGAAACTTATCAGGAGCTATAACATTATTATGGCACTGCCTGCAGCCAGAACTATTTAGAACACCGCCAAAATTACCATTAGCATCATAAGCGCCTACCCAGGTACCTGCTACAATTGTAAATGAACTGCCAGATGATGTGACATTGTAAACACCTGGTTTATCCGGTGTAAATGTTACAATTGTATATGGTGCCGCAGATACATTAGAAAGAGAGGCAGAAGAACCGCTTGGGATTGTTGTAAGCTGCGGATTTGGATTTTGCTCAGTAAAATTAATATAAACCGGTACACCAACAGCTACATCTGCTATACCCGGCTGCTTGTCACTAGCCCTTACCGTAATACTTAAACTGCTGGATACCCCTTTTGAATTCTTTGCCGTAAGTGTAACTGTATAATTCCCCATTTCGTTATAAGTTATAGGAACAATTGTATCCCTTGATATCAACAATTGTTGTAACGAAGGATCCATAGACGCCAGAGCTGTAAATGTATCTGTTGTAAACGATGCAGACGAACAACTTGTATTAAAAAGCGTTGGTGCTACAGATAATGGAGAAGAGATTGTCCAGGTACATGTTACAGGAAGATTATTGGGATCCGTTACTGTTGGGTTTAAAGTAACAGTCGTTGCATACCCTACATTTAACTTATTAGAAAGACCGGAGATCAAAGGTGCCTGATAAGGTCCGTGAACTATCATAAGCTGGGTTGTTGAAGTCACTCCAGCAACTACAGGTATTATAGATGATGTAAATTGATTATACCCGGAAGCACTCACAATAAGCTGATAAGAGCCTATTGGAATATTAGTAAATGCAAATCCCCCATTAGTATCTGTTGATACATTTGATGCAACCGCAGGATTTATAGCTACAGTAGCACCTGCTACAGGCAATTGGGTTGAATTATCAATAACCGTCCCTGAGATACTACCAGTACTTAAACCCGGTGCTCCAGGTGCCCCCGGTGCTCCTGGCTCCCCATTACTACCATTCTTACCACTACATCCGATTGCTAATATGCTTGCCATTAATAAAAATGTTGCAAGCTTTATTAGTTTTTTTAAATTCATACTACCTCCTTAATTTAATTTGGTTTTACTTATTAAAGAAGCAAAAAACATACCAAAACAGTTGTTAAAGCATAACTTATTGTTTTATAAGGATAAATTATTAAGTTTTGCCTTTCTTAAAGGCTACATTATAGGTTAAAGGATGTTTGTTGGGTGTTTACACCCACTGGTTGTTCTGGACACCCACACGGTTATGGATTGCAGACCCTGTTCCCGTTTTCACGAGGACAGGTCTGGCAAATGTATTTTTGGGTTAATATTTTTTTTATTTAACTACCGTTTTTTTGCAAAAGAACAATAGCCACCGCGTAGTCATGTTCGTGCGTTAATGAAACATTGAACATCACACCCTGAGTTTCAATCTTTGATAGCGTGCCATGAAGCCTTATACCTGGCATACCATCTTCCTGCCTTACAACCTCTATATCTTTGTAGTTATAATAACCTTTAAAGATCGGAGAAATAGCCTTTCTAACAGCCTCCTTTGCTGCAAATCTAACGGCATAATGTTCTGCCCTGTGCTTGAATCTTTCACAGTAATTACATTCTGCTTCGGTAAAGATCCTTTCTTTAAACCTTTTTCCTTTTTCCTTTAAAAGCCTTTCTATACGAGAAACCCTGATAATATCTATTCCTACCCCTAATACATCCAATTTATCTAAACCTCTATAACATTATCTATTCGTTGGAATAGGCATACCCAGTGCCTGTAAAACTAACTTCATATCGTTCCAGACAAGTTTTTTATCCTTCTCATTCCTCAAAAGGTAGGCAGGATGATAAGTAGGCATAACCTTTATATCTTTATAATTAAAAAATCTGCCTCTCAATTCTGATATCTTTATCTGTTTGTTAAGCCCGAGTATTGTTGTTGTTGAATATCTTCCAAGTGTTACAATAATCTTTGGGTTTACAATATCTATCTGATTAAATAGATAAGGTGCACAGGCTGATATTTCATCATCCATGGGTTCTCTGTTGTCAGGGGGTCTACATTTTATAACATTAGCTATGAATACCTGTTCTCTTGTCATACCCATTGCCTTTATAATATCCGTTAGTAGTCTCCCTGCCCTACCCACAAATGGCTTGCCCTGCTGATCTTCATCGTATCCTGGGGCTTCACCGACAAACATAAGTACAGTATTATAATTTCCTTCGCCAGGCACTGGATGTGTTCTTGTACGCGCAAGTCTACATTTTTGACATTGCTCTACAGCGAGTCTTATATTCTCCATTTTTAATCTTTTCTCATCAACAGAAACATTTGAAATAAGCTCACCTATATTATCCACCCTTGGTTGAGCAGACACAGGAAAACCCTCATACCCCATTTCCTTTAGATACCGAATATATTCAACTAATGATTCTATATGTTCCTTCATTTTCTTTCAGTGTTATAAGTGTAATCAATCAACCTCAAAAATGCAACAGAAAATAATGACAGACTGAGATCCGAAAATGATAGAATTGAGATAAGATCTTTGCTTGCCCATGTATGGTTTGTTTGAAAAAAATCTTTTCAGGGTTTATATAAAATCAGGAGACATAAATGGGTATTATAAACACACTACCTGATGAACTTGTTAGCAAGATAGCTGCTGGTGAGGTTATAGAAAGGCCTGCCTCTGTTTTAAAAGAGCTACTTGAAAATGCTGTTGATGCTGGCACAAAAACATTAACAATAGAGCTTAAAAACGGTGGTATAAACCTTATAAAGGTTAGTGACAATGGTACAGGTATGCTGTCAGAAGATGTTGAGCTTTCTGTTCAAAGGCATACTACAAGCAAGCTGCATAATGAAAAAGAGCTTTACGAAATATCAACCCTCGGCTTCAGAGGAGAAGCACTACATAGCATAGGAATAGTCTCTGAACTGGAGATAGCTACAAAGCATAAGAATGAAGAGATGGGTACTCGCATTATTGTTAAGGGCGGTAATGTTATCAATAAAAACAGGATTACCTGTGATACGGGAACCACTGTAGTTGTTTCCAATCTATTTTTTAATGTACCTGCAAGAAAAAAATTTCTTGGTTCAGCCCAATCCGAGTACAGAGCATGTCTTGATGTTATAGATAGATTCATTTTCGGTTATAAAGATATAAACATAAAACTTATACATAACTCAAAAGAAGTCTTTAATATCCAACCTGCTTCATTGAAAGAGAGGCTTATATTAAGGATAGATCAAGAGCTAAAGAATAAATTGTATGAGGTTTCTTCAGACAATGGCATAGTAAAGGTAGAAGGATTTATTTCAGATCCAGATTATAATACCAACTCTTCTAAATTTATATATATTTTTGTTAATGGACGTTTCATAGTAGATAAACCGCTTACCTATACGATATTAAATGCCTATTCAACCACACTCCAAAAAGGCAGATACCCTGTTGCAATCCTTAATCTCTTTATTCCTTATAATTTTATTGATGTGAATATTAATCCTACCAAGACAGCCGTGAAATTTGCGGATAGAACAATGGTGCACGAGCTTGTTTCAAATGCTATAAGAGATGCAATGAATAAAAGAACCATTACTTATACTATTGACTCCTTGTCTGATAGAAATAAGTATATACAAGAAATAAAAGAAGCCACTGAATCCTATCTTACATCCCGTCAGATTAAAGATCTTGAATTAAAAGACAAACATTTATCGCAAAGCCTGAAGGAATCTTCTTATACAACTACAAAAAACTTTTCCACATCAGTCACAACTGCAAAGGAACAGCAAGCCCTTCTACCAGAGGGGCAATTTTCATCGCTAAATATTCATGCTCAGTTTGCTGCCACATACATTATTGCAACCTCCAAAGATAGTATAATTATAATTGATCAACACGCGATGCATGAGAGGATCATATTTGAAGAACTCCTTAAAAAATTGCAGCTAAAACAAATGCCATCACAATTTTTAACAATACCAGAAGAGATCTTTTTAAATGAAAACAGGATGAGCAAACTTTTAGAGATAAAGGATGAACTTATAAAATTAGGCTATGAATTAACTGTATATAAAAATAAGGTACTTGTAAAAGCAATACCATCAGGAACCGTTTTTCAACCCTTGACATTGATAGAGCTTATTGACAATAGCATGCATTCAGAGGATTCAAGCCATACAGAACTGACAGCTGCTCAGAAAATGGACCCACTTTATCGTATTATGGCAACAATAGCTTGTAAAAGTGCTGTGAAGGCTGGTGATTTTTTGCCCGTAGAAAAAATAAAGGCATTATTTCAACAACTTGATCAACTCGGTATACCTCTTAACTGTCCCCATGGTAGACCTTTTGTTTTAACACTCCCGATAACAGAGCTCCAGAGGTTTTTTCACAGACGGTAAAGCCTGAATGGGTAT
>Ga0078972_1006234_pt1 | contig 28702 bp, 36 predicted proteins | sample YelNatPaOPGAMG01_FD_67568 | JGI IMG/M metagenome (GOLD analysis project Ga0078972, IMG submission 67568) | Hot spring thermophilic microbial communities from Obsidian Pool, Yellowstone National Park, USA - OP-RAMG-01 (SPADES assembly) (version 2) | ecosystem: Environmental > Aquatic > Thermal... | reverse complement strand
TTAAACCCAAAAGGATTTTCGGCAGAATACGTTCCGAAAGGGATAGTCAACAGCGAAGTCGCCTCACTGGCAAGAGAGGAGAAATGTGTGCTACTCACAAGAGACACGGATTTCCTGAACTCCGATATGTTTCCGCCGAATGAATTCTATGGCATAGTTGTTTTCTTGATTCACCCGCCTAAACCCGAAAGACTGGTGAAGGCAACCGCTTTACTTCTAGAGAAAGTGAAAGATTTCAAAAACAAAGTTTTCGCGGTTGGCGAAGGTTGGCTTAAGGTAATTGAGGAATAAATAGCACGCGATAAAATCCATTAAAATCGTCGGTTTCATATCCAACAAGTTTTTAGCAAATACTTCAAAAAGAAAGATAGAAAGCACCTACTCAGGAGTCATCTTACATAGCAAGCTCTATAGCGCGCGCATAAACCCGGTATAGAAGGCAAATAATTGTTCTCCGAGAAATATAGGCCTAGGGCAAAGCACACGCACCAAGCTTGCTCATAAAGCATGTCGAAAGTACCGCTCGATATATAACCCAGTTTCGTCAGAATGCTCCTTGCCCTAGCTAGTTTACCATCGAGCCCATCCAATATCCCAACTAGGTAGGCTAAAAAGGAACAATGCTGCTACAAAGAATGCAGTTATGTTTATGAAAATCGTTATCCTGTTGGGCGTGATCCATGACACACAGCGCGCGGTTGGAATCTCTGCCACCATCAACACATCCCAGGCATTCTCGAAAAGCCTTACGACCGATACTTTAAAAAGAAAGTTTTTGGAGGCGCGCATCCCTATAAACTAATATATGTTCTAGGCGTAACATAACACGAGAAAAGTTGTCCGGCTATCGGTAGGGCCGGCGAAGAAAAGGCCCGGGAAGACCCATTAAGCCCAGAGTGATTAATGGTTTGCCCAGGGCCAACAGGTTTATCTCAGCACCCTTAGAGGGAACTCCCATCCTAGGCGAAGAACAGGTTAAGATGACTATTGACGAGTATGAAGCATTACGGCTAGCGCGCGCTAGTTGATTACGAGGGCCTGCTGCAGGAGGAGGCAGCTCATAGGATGGGTATTTCACGAGGCACTGTGTGGCGGTGTTTAAGTAGTGCACGGAAAAAGGTGGCAACTATGCTTGTTGAAGGGCGAGAATTAGTTATTGTATTGGACGATGCTTAAACCCTTGGCGAATCTTGCTTTCGTGTAGGAATTTTGTGCAAAAGCAAGATTTATATATGTGCTATTGCACAAAAATAGCAGTGATAGGAGATGGGATGGAGAGGAGGTTGGTATGCAAGAGGTTTCGGAGGATGGAGCAGCCCATGGCCTGGAAGGGGGCCTTTCAGCTTTCTGCCACCGTGGCAGAGGCCTGGCTGGTGGTTTGGCAGAGGTGCATGCTGGTGGCTATTTAACCCGTATACAGCGGCCACACCATACTACTCGCCGTATAGCACACCATACTATAGGAGAGGCTACTACCCGTATGCTTGGTGGTGATTAAAATGGGTTATAGGTGGAGAAGAATGTACTATTTGACGGGGCTGCCTGGCTGGATGAGGTTCGGCTATTCGCCGGGATGGGTAGACAGGTCGCCTACGGGTCTTCCACCAACGGCAGAATGGATTGTTTCAAGTGGTCTAATGCCGCAATTCAGGCAGTATCTTACTAGCAAGAGTGCATCGCAAATTCCGTTGTACATGCCCGGTGCTCCTGTAAGCAAAGAGGATGAGATCCGGATGCTGGAGGAGCAAGCCAAATCTATTGAAACGCAACTTGAAGCTACGAGAAAGAGGCTAGAAACGTTGAGGAAGAGCCCTTCGGTTGAAGAGCCTCAAGCCTATTACCCGCCACCTTACACAGGGCAGTCGCCAGAGGAGGAACTGGCTTTGCTCAATGATTATAGGAAGCACTTGGACGAGGAGGTTAAAGGCGTGGAGATGAGGATCGAGGAGTTGAGAAAGCTACTAGAAAAGGAACAGCCTAAGTAGGGGGTGAATGCGTTTGACGTACGGCATGGGGCCGTGGGGGTGGTTCGCATACCCGTATTGGGCTTGGTGGAGGTGCAGATGGTTCCCTTGGCTTCCAAGATGGTGGTGGACAGGAATATATGGCCCAATAAGCCCCTACTGGATGCCTCCGATGACAAAGGAAGATGAAATAGCGATGCTGCAGGAAGAGGCGAGGATGCTCGAGCAGGAGCTAGATGCAATTAGGAAGAGACTGGAAGAACTCAGGAAAGAGTGATTAGATGAAGATAGCAGTGTCCGCGGCTGGTAAAAACCTAGATTCTCCGGTAGACCCTAGGTTTGGCCGATGCCAATACTTTATCATCATTGACACTGAAACAATGTCATTTGAAGCTATCCCAAATATGAGCGCGGATTCGATGAGTGGTGCAGGGATTCAAGCGGCGCAGGAGATAGCGAGCAGAGGTGTTGAGGCAATAGTAACCGGAAGCGTTGGCCCGAACGCGTATCAAGTACTTTCTTCCGCAGGGATCAGGATCTTGATCGGAGCATCAGGCACGGTAAGAGAGGCCGTTGAAATGTTCAAAAGAGGGCAACTTCAAGATGCCACCATACCGGGTTCTCCCAGGTTCGGAGCAGGCTCAGGCAGGGGTAGAGGGTTTGGAACCGGGATGGGTAGGGGCATGGGACGCTTCTTCCCCCAGCCTTATCAACAAGCGCCCGTGAGCCGACAGGCGCAAGCTACACCTATGTCTAGAGAAGAAGAGATACTGATGTTAGAGAGGCAAATGGGCTTCTTGCAACAGCAACTGGATCAGATAAAGAAGAGGCTTAAAGAGCTGAAGGATGTGGGTCAAGAATCTTCGGAATCCGAGTGAAGGAATAGTATGATGAGGCTTAGAATCGCGGTCTCGACGAAAGGGGAGAAGGGTTTAGAGGACGAGGTTTCAGAAATATTTGGTAGAACAAATACTATTACAATTATAGACGTTATAAACGGGGAAGTAAAGAACGTGCAGGTGCTTAAGAACCCAGCTGCATCTTTCAGGTTCGGCGCCGGCCCTGTTTTGGTCAAGACCCTAATAGACATGAATGTTAATGTTGTGGTATCAGGTGAACTTGGCCCAAGCGCCTCAGGGCTGATTGAAGACCATAAGATGTCCAAAGTTATTGTAAAGCCAGGCACGCCAGTAAAAGAAGCCATTAAAAATATTGAGCTGCAGTTTAGCTGACATGTGCCAAGCAGTTCGCAAATCACAAAGACCTGCGCATCAAAGGCAGGAAGACCCTTCTCGAAACTTGGAATGCTAACTTTCGGCCCCGTTCCATCAAGACGACTAGGCAGGAGTCTAGGAGTAAATAACATTCCAGCGAAAACTTGCACGTATTCATGTGTCTACTGCCAATTGGGAAAAACCAAGAATACGACCATCGAAAGGAGGGTTTTTCATGAAACGGAGAAGATTTTCCAAGAGGTCAAAAAGAAAGTCGATGAAGCGATGCTAAGGAATGAAAAAATCGATTATTTGTCTTTTGTTCCGGACGGGGAGCCGACGCTGGAGCTTAAATTAGGTGAACAGATTTCAGCCCTTAAGGTGTTTGGCATTCCAATAGCTGTCTTGACCAATGCTTCATTAGTATGGAAGGAACCTGTTAGGAAAGATCTAATGGAAGCGGACTTGGTTTCCCTAAAATTGGATGCGATTAGGGAAGACTTGTGGAGAAGGATAAACAGACCTCATAGGGTCCTGAGGCTGAAAGCTGTCTTAGAGGGGATAGAGAGGTTTTCAGAGGAGTTTGAAGGCGCGATCATAAGCGAGACGATGTTGATAGATGGCATCGACTACGGAGACCAGTTTGAAGAGATAGCAGAATTTCTGGGAAATCTGAAGAGGCTGGATAAGGCCTACATTGCTATTCCAACTAGACCGCCGGCGGAGGAATGGGTTAGACCAGCCAAGGAGGAAACCATAAATTCGGCCTTCCAAATCTTTTCTGAGAAGCTTGGCGCTGGCAGAGTCGAACATTTAATAGGTTATGAGGGGAATGCTTTCGATCAAAATTGCTAATCTAGTTAAGTATATTTCTTTCGAGAGGCGATAAACCTGAAATTAGCAACGGTCAATCATGAGGCCTGAAGACACTTAAACCGTAAGATTTTCGCTATGGCTCTGACTATGAAATTAGGATGCTCTTCATGTTCAGATGCTGAAAGAGTAGCGTGCTCCCACTCCTGCTTCTATGTAATCCTCTCCGAATTTTCCCTTGAAAAGCCTCCTAGCCAGGTCTCCGCTACAATGGCAAGGAGCCACTTTCTTTACCCCTAATCTCTTAAGCTCTTCTATAATTGACAGGATCGTCTTTTCAGATTTCCTACTCAGGTGAAAGCCTCCTATTGCAAGATAAATGTCTCTGCCTGTTAACTCCTTTGCTTTTTTCAAGACGTTTACAATCCCCGGATGGGCGCAGCCAGTAACCATGATAAGGCCCTTTGACGAGGAGACAATCAAAGATTGCTCCTTGATTCCGTTGAGTTCTCCTACTGTTGCCAACCCGCTACAAATCTTCAACGCATTCTTTATCTCAATCAGCTCGCAACCATATTCTCTGACTCTCTCCTTGAATTCGATGGGGAAGCTAGCTGGCAAATAAACCTTGACTTTGCTATTCAACTCTAGAACTTTGAAAAGCCCGCCGGTGTGGTCTCCATGTATATGAGAAATGACGACCACGTCTATTTCTTCCAAAGGCAGATTTAGCTTAGCCATGTTGCTAAGTGGGATCCGAACATCTCCACCAGTGTCGAAAAGAACGGTTACGTTATCGATCTGAATATAACAACCGAATCCCCAAGCAGTTTCTAGTCTTTCATCATATGCATTATTGTCATAAACTATGGTGAGCCTAACATCTTCAGCCGTTCCTATTTCCATCTTACTTGAGTTGGCAATAGCATTTAAAAAGAATGATATAAATATAGCGAAGAGAATCAACAAAGCCATAATCACGAATCCTCCGCGGAAATAGATTACAGAAATCTTCGCAGAAAGGCGATGTTAAGAGATAATCGCTTTCACAGTAAACCAGAATACCTTTCGCATATTTATTCGAGGACGCATCATATTCCTGCTCATCCTACGGAGACTACCGCCCGAATAAAGCTATGGTGAAAGACACGTAGAAAGGGAAGCCTCGTTCTATTAGAGTTGAATGAAAGGGAGCTAGGATGAATGAACATCTTTAACTATTTTCAAAATACGCTCTCCCAGCATTCGCACTTCTTTTAACGCTTCCTCGTCTTTTAAAATATCACCCTTTCGGAATGCGTAACCTGAGCATCCAGGAACCTTTATTACTCTCTGTCTGTCCAGATACTCGTTCATCTCGTTTATAGTGCCTCCAATATTTCTTCTTCCGACAACAATCCAAGTCCCAATCTTATTTTCAAGCTGCCCTTTTCGTAAATACCATGTTCTTTCCATGAAAGCCCTCATGCGTGATGTTACGCCTCCCATATATGATGGACTAGCCAAAATGATGACGCTGGCTTCCATAATCTTTGGATACAGCTTTTGCATATCATCTTCAATTATGCATTCGTGACCATCTTCGCAGAAACAGCATCCTTCGCATGGCCTGATCTCATAGTTTTTTAAGAAAATCATTTCGGTTTTTAATTCCTTTCTTAAAACTCTCAAGATTTCTTCCAATAAATAAGCCGTATTTCCATCTTCATGTGGAGAACCAAGAATCCCAATTGCTTTCATTTCCTTATGTTGAACATCTATATTGTTTTTGCAACACGCACTCTCGCTCATCCTATAACTTCCTCTGTCGTATTCCAGATCTGCTTTATTGCCCTACTAATATTGCTATTTGGAGCATACTTGATCACTGGCAATCCATTGACTATAGCGTCTACAGCAATTCTGTCAAACGGTATTAGCCCAGCAACATCAATAGCATTCTGCTCGCAGTAATTCAGGATTTCCTTAGCGTTCTTCTCATTAACATCATACATGTTCACTATAACAATCGGTTTGATTCTAAAATGAGCAATAACTTGTATTAGCCTCTTCAAATCATGAATCCCAGACATAGTTGGCTCAGCCACCGCGATCGCCATATCTACGCCCGTCAGTGTTGCAAATAACGGACAGCCTAATCCAGGAGGGCCGTCGATTAGAATCAAGTCAGCGTTTTCTTCTTCAGCGATTCGTTTCGCTTCATTCCTAACCATTGTCACGAGCTTGCCTGAATTCGTTTCAGCAGCATTCAGTCTTGCGTGAACCATCGGGCCGTAATTAGTTTTTGAAGTAAACATGTAACCCGATGTTTTTTCACGCATTTTTATCGCATTTACCGGACAGACATAATAACATACGGCACAGCCTTCACATAAGAACGGATCGATTTGAAAATTCCTAATAGCATTAAACCTGCAGTGGGACTCGCATAGACCGCACTTTTTACATTTACTTTCATCGATCTCAAAGAGCTTCGAGCCATGAAACTCTCTACTTGATATGATTTCAGGTTTTAACAATAGATGTAGCATGGCTGAGTCAACGTCGCAATCCGCGATTACTTTATTCTTAGCCAGGCACGAAAAGCTTGCGGCTATAGTGGTTTTACCCGTTCCACCTTTCCCGCTGACAATCGCAACCTGCTTCATTTTCCGACCATCACCTTGATGTCCTGAAACAGTTCCTGAAATTTAGGTTTCCATTCCTCCATTTCTAATGCAAACGGTATTCCCCTAGAGTAGAGCTCTGCAATCCTCCTATCATAGGGTATCTCAAGAAGTATAGGAATATCCTCGTTTCTACAATATTCGTAGACGTGTGTATCTCCTATCCCCGCCCTGTTCACTAAGACCCCGAAAGGTATTTTGATCTCCCTCAGCATATCAACCGTCAGTTTAAGACCGTGTAAACCGAATGGCGTGGGCTCCGTTACAAGGATGCAAAAATCACTACCGTAGACGGATTCTATAACCGGGCATGAGGTTCCAGGGGGGCAGTCGATTACCGCGTCCTTTCCTTCTTCAATCTCATCCTTGACTGCACGGATTAAGCGTCCCGCCACCGGTTCCTCCAGATTCAATACTCCGTAAACGAACCTAATATTATTCTGTTTAGCCATCCGTATGACTCCTATCTCCCTGCTTTCTTCGTCAATTGCTTTCCTCGGGCAGACTATGCCGCATAGGCCACAGCTATGACAAAGCTGATCGAATATCATGATCTTGTCAGGCAGCACTGCAATCGCGTTAAATTGGCAAGCCTCCGCGCATTTACCGCAACTGTCACAGAGCTCCGTATTTACTCTAGGTGTAGGAGAATACACCCTCTTTTCCTCATAACCACCCATCTTGAAAAACAGGTGGTCATTTGGCTCTTGAACATCGCAATCTAATAATTGGATCTCGTCCTCCAAAGAGAGAGCCATGTTTACTGCCACAGTAGTCTTTCCTGTTCCCCCCTTACCGCTTGCAACAGAGATTATCATATCGCTTCTTAGCGCGCGCGCTACTGCATCAAACTTTAATAATAAAGATTTTGCCTCTTATTAAGGATTAATTCAACACCTAACTTTCTAAACAGATACATGTCAAGAAGTAGACGCTTAGTCCTAAGCCTTAAACAACGCGTCCTAAAGGACCTAGAAAAGCTTTACTCCCATACTTTCTTATAATTTTTGTTCTCATTAGATGAGTGAAGCATCTCTTGAAACAATATACAGGGAAGTAAAGGATCTTAGGATGCTTATAGAATCTCTTGCTGAGACACTCGATGTGCTCAGTGAGAGTGACCGTGGAGAACGTAGGGAGGCTTTAACCGAGCATGAGAAGGGAGAGACTTTGACGCTTGAGGAAGCTGCTAAAACACTATGTGCAGAGTAGAACTATCCTCTGGAGCGTTAAAAACCTTAGGAAAGCTTCAACAAACCTTAGGAGGATCCGCTGCCAAAAGGGTTTAAAGATGAAGGGAGAGGAAGATGTCTACAGGCTTATTCTTCTGTATGGCGAGGTTAACTCAATTAGAGCGCGCGCAAAGAGATGGCCTCGAACCTAAGCTTGAAAACGGGTGAGCAAAAGCCTTGACAACAAGTGTTAGGGAAATCTTTTATACGTATTCAAAGTGTACTGTGCTTTATACTTCGAGATGTGTGGCAACTCGGGTATACTTGAAGCTGATAGATAAAATGAGGAAAAAGACGCTGATGAAAACCTACTCCTCGTCCGGGTCGGGCAGGTCCCAGTCGGGGTCCACTTTAACTTGACCGAGCGCCTTTTCTAACATGGTCCTCTGCTCAACGCTTGTGACGAGCTTCTCAGTGAAGACTGTGGCATCAGGATTGATTGAAACCGAGTCGATGCTTGCTCTCACGAGGAGCTCTTGAGCTCAGGGTAGACTGAAGGAGCTTGAGCGGACATGTTAACTTTCTAAGGTTTCCAAGAGCCTTTCAAACATTGGTTTAAGCTCCGGGATTCTTTTCTTAACTGTTTCCCAGACATATTTCAGATTTACGCCGAAATACTCGTGAATAACCTTATCTCTCATCCCAGCCATGCCTTTTCACGGGATCTCTGGATATTTCACCCTTATTTCTTCGGGGATCTTCTTGACGGCTTCACCTATGATTTCCAGTGCCCTTACTACTGCTAAAACTGTTTTATCGTCTCGAGTGAACTGCTCGTAAGACATTCCTTCTATGAATTTCATGGCTTTATTCATGGAATCGACAATGTCGTTGGCGTAGTCTTTAACCACTCTTTTCACGGATAAACCACTTCTTGCAGAATATGCTTACCTATGGCCGGCTTCAAAGTGGTTTTATCTACAAGGTCGACTTTTATTCCTAAAAGCTCTGACAGATGGTTTTCAAGCTCCACGAACTTTATGAGATCCATCTCCACGTTTTCCTCAAACTCTACGAGAATATCGAGGTCGCTTGACTCCTTGTTCTCGCCCCTAACGTAGGAGCCGAAGACACCGATTTCCTTCACCCCGTATTTTCCCTTTAACTCCTCCTTATGCTCCTTCAGAACTTTCTTAACCTTCTTTAGGATTTCTCCCTCCATTCTTTATCACGCGTTTTATTAAGACGAATCGAAGTACCGGGTTGAAGTACTTAAGCATTACGCGACCTCATCGACATAAGAAAGATTCTTCAAACGGTGATAGCGCGCGCTAAAACTTCTTCGATCAAAATTATTAAACATAAAATAGTAGAATGAAGAGCTCTCCCCGGAGGATATTAAGGCTGCCCTGCTCCACGTGGCTAGCTGACGGAGAAAGAGATGCTGCTTGCGCTCGAGTGAAAAAAGCTTTCCACGGAGGTCTTTTTTGCAATGCTTAAATATTTTGTTCTCCAGACACTATTCCATGAAGTTTAGAGTACTGTTGGAGCTGGATGAGGACGGTTTCTACGTGGCTCAGGTTCCCGAGTTGCCCGGCTGTATTTCTCAGGGGAAGACTAGGGAAGAAGCCATTGAAAACATAAAGGATGCTATTCGAGGCTACTTGGAAAGCCTGAAGAAACACGGTGAGCCGATACCTCCATCGATAGAGGAAGAGCTTGTGGAGATTCGTGTCTAAGCTTCCCGTTGTTTCCGGCCTGGAAGTTGTGAAGACCTGTCCAAGATCGGCTATGAAGTGGACCATCAGATTGGTAGCCACATCATACTCAGACATAAAGAATACCCGTATAGAAGGATCACCGTACCACTCCACAGAGAGATTGCTAAAGGAACATTAAGAGCAATAATCCGTCAAGCCGGCTTAACCGTAGAAGAATTTGTTACACTTCTCCAATAGCGTTTAAAGATAGTCTTATATCGCATGTATGATCCAGATGTAGTTATATTGTTATTTGCTTCTGGTAAGTCGATGTGTACTGATGCTGTGAATGAGAAGATGGTTTATGATGCTAGCGCGCTTGCATCCAATACTAGATACTTACTCTCTTGATTGCTCATTGAAGTTCAGGACGGTTGAAATGAGTGATGATGAGATAATTGAGAATACGTTGAGGAAGGCTGAAGCGCGCGATTTTTCAGAAAAAGACCACGGAATAACGCCGTCAACGTCTAATAATAGCGCTATCGAAACCGCGTGTTAGAGGTTTTTAAAGGGAGATGCTAATTAAGATAATTTGGGCCACATATGACCCAAAAATTTATAAATTTGGGCCACATATAGCTACTTGTGAGAAAGGAGGAGATAATTTCCATACTTTCCGACTGGAACTTCTGGGGAAAAGGCCTTGATACTGGGCGTGAAAGGGCGTTCTACCTAAACAGAATTTTAAGCTTCTTAGAGGGCGTTGAAAAAGTAATTTCAGTCTATGGGGTAAGGAGAAGTGGAAAAAGCTTTTTGTTAAGACAAGTTGCCAAAGAGCTTTCTGAAAAGCTTGGGAGGAATAACGTGCTTTACGTAAATTTTGAAGAAGTCAGATTCGGTAGCAACGAGATCAAGATGCTGGTTGAAATTTACGATGCGTATAGGGAATTCATAAGACCGGATAAAAAGCCCCTTTTAATCCTTGATGAAGTACAGGAAATAAGGGAGTGGGAAAGGTTTGTTAGAAGCTTGCATGAAAAAAATGAAGCTAAGCTCATCGTTTCCGGTTCCTCGGCCAAGCTGATGAGTGAAGATTTAGCTACACTACTGTCCGGCAGAGATGTTCCGATTGAAATTTTCCCTTTAGGTTTTCGCGAGTTCCTAGAATTCAGGGGCGTAGAGGCGAATAGTGAAAAAGACGTGATCATCAGGAAGTTTGAAATAATTCAGAGGCTAAGAGAGTACTTCGAATTCGGAGGATTTCCTGAAGTCGTTCTGGAAGGCGAAGAAGAGAAGAAAAAAGCTATTCTTAGGAGATACTTTGAGACTATACTGGTGAAAGATGTGGAAAGAAAATTCAAGGTGAGAGAAAAAGAAAAGCTTGAATTTCTAGCAAATTTTTACATAACTAACGTTTCCTCCCCAATAACTTACACTAACGTTTCTAAAATTTTAAGCCTACCTAAAAAAACTGTTGAAAGGTTTTCTTCTTACTTAGCGACATCTAGAGCATTATTCTTCGTCAGTAGATTTTCACCGACTTTAAAAGAGCAGGAAAGGGCTGCAAGAAAAGTATATTCAATAGATACTGGAATGAGCAACGCAGTCGGTTTTAAGATTTTTGAAAACTATGGAAAGACTATGGAGAACATTGTAGCAGTTGAGCTTTTAAGAAGATTCTCGACTTCGCCTACAGTAAAGATTTACTATCTTAAGGTTAACGAAAAAGAGGTAGATTTCGTTATAAAGGAAGGCTTGCAGATCAAGCAACTAATACAGGTAAGCTATGTGTCCAGTAAGGATGAAATAAGCAAGAGAGAAATAGACGCCTTGCTAAAAGCTGGTGAAAAACTGAAGTGCGACAACTTAATTATCGTAACTTGGGATATAGAAGAACAGATTAGGATGAACGAAAAAATCGTGAAACTTGTTCCTCTTTGGAAATGGCTTTTGGCATATAATAGCGATGCTGATTTAAGGAAGATGTAAAATGCTTAATAATCCTTTTTAACAGAAAGTTGGCGAGCGCGCGCTTTGATCGTCGGCACGACCTTTAGCTGAAGACCGCAATTCCTGCGCGCGCGCTTAACAGATTTGAGGAACGCCGTCTTTGCAAGTGGCCGGTGGCAGACAGGGAAGGCGAGAAAGCATGGAAGCATTCTATCTGGGAATATTGGTGGGTGAAGTATTATGATTTAGATGGAAACAGGTTGCGCGCGCTAAACTCTTATACCAACGCTCTCATCAACCAGAAGCCTCTTTTCCAGCCTCATTCCAATGTTACCGGATATGCTTCTTCCTTACCAGTAATCTTGGCAGCATAAAGTAGAGCTGCGGTAATATCCTCCTTAGTTAGATGAGGGTAATCGTCAAGTATCTCCTGAAAAGTTAAACCCTGAGCCAGCAGCCTCAGCAGATGTTCAACCGGGATCCTCGTCCCCCTTATCACGGGTTTCCCAGTCATAATCTTAGGATTCACCACAATCCTCTTCAAAAGCTCCTCCTCGTCCTCCATTCAGGCTCGTTCAACAATTTGTCTTAGACGTTAATAAACTTAACGTGTGCATTAGAAGCAAAGTCTCCCGAGGAAGGAAACCAAGTCAGATCCTCCTTGAGAAGATAGAGTTCCTCAAAGAAGACTTCCCTGAGATGTTCGAGTAGCGCGCTACTAAGACAACAGTAACTCGCTTCAGTTGGCCCCTCCCAGATAGCGTTTATGAAACAACAACTTAGATAAGCCTTAGATTTTCAATTAATGTCTGAAAGATTTTAGCATGCTTTTTAACTCCGGCTAATACTAAACGATATATCGGCCTATTTACTAGTTTCTATTGATTTATCTTAAATGAGGCGGCCTCAATAATATTAAGCGTCAAGTGACCTGTTGTCCTAGCTCACATACCATGGGCTTACCAAGATTCAACTATAAGTCCCGGAACCCTTTCGAAGTGTTCCTTATCAGCAGTCGCCACGGATTCGTTGTGAGTTAAGGCAAGGCTCGCTATGATGGCGTCTAAGTCGCCGATCGGCGCCCCTGCGAGTTCAAGGTCGTTCACAAGCTTACCATATCTTTCGCAGGAATCAATCGAGAAAACCAAGATCTCTAGGCGTGCAAGCATCTCTCTGACTTTCCTAACCTCCAAATCCCTCCTCTTCGACTTGTAAGCCCCCTTAAATAGTTCGCACGCAGTTATCGGCGTCGTGGATAGCCTTGCCCCCTTACCTACGTATTCCTCCAGCTTTCTCTCCGCTCTTGGGTCGCGCCTTATGAGAGCGATTATGAAGCTCGTGTCTAAGCAGACCATCGAGCACACCTACAATTTGGGCGTTCTCAATGCGACTTTCCTCCTTTCCAAGACTACTTCTTCCATTATCTTGGCGAACTCCTCATCAGGCTCAAGCGACCTCACGTAGTCTAAAAGAGTGCTCTCCGTTTTTCTTTTAGCTAACCTTAGTATCACATCCGTAAACGATTCCTTGCTCCTTTTAAGATGAGACAACACCTTGTAGGCCTCTTCTGAAATCGTGATCGTCTTATGTCCCATGGATAGTGCATACACATACGTGCATTTAATTTTTTATCGAGAAATCCATATGACAAGCGCACTCTTTCTTGAAGTCGCTTCGGCCGAGGGTAAAGCTGTGGAGGAGAATACCCTCTGACGTAGTCCAGCTCTTTTTAAACCGACAACACTCACCACAAACGTGAACTCAAACGTGACCTCGCCAGTGAGGTGGTAAGGCGGTATCCCTAATTAGTTGGCGTTCCCTGATAGTTCTATGGCTCGGCAAGACATTATACATAGCGCGCTAGCGTAGCGCATGCATTACACCCTCTTTTAGATATTTACGGTAGACCTGTTTCACCAAAATAATCCCGGTCGCCAATAGTACGCAAAACTATTTTAATCACGGTTCCGCTGGTTAACCTATACTCACCCAACGCCGTTCCTTCTGGTATTGTTAAAATAATACTTTGCATAACTCCTACAAAGGCACTTATCGGAAGGCTGGGGCTTACCGAAATACTTCCCCAAGCGCTATAAGATGTGTTATTGACTAAGATTTGGTTTATGCTTGTGCCCTTATTGCAAAATTATTTAAGGTATCGTAGCCCCAATTTTTACAATCATGGCTCAAAGAGGCGCGCTCCTTTTGGCTGTTTTCCTCGTCTCAACCCTCGTGTCGATATCAGAACCCAAAGCCAACGCGAACCCATCCGAGCTCTATTACGACGACGGCAGTTTCGACATCGGTTGGAGCGACTTCCACCCGATCGCGGCAGCTGTCAGGTTCTCGCCCCCATCGCAGTTCTGGAGGATAGAGGCGATAAAGCTGCACGGCGCCTGCTACCTGAGGGGCGAAGATACAAACTTCGTCCTCGAGATATGGGACGAAAAGCTCAACGCCGTCTACCACGCAGGTCTCTCTTTGTACTCAACCTTCGAGGGTAAGAACTCGACACTAGACTGGCATACGATAGAGGTGCCGGATTTACTGGTTGCCGGCGGCTTCTACGTCGTCGTGGCGCCCTGCCTGACCCTCGACGGCCCCCAGCTCTGGATAAGCGTTGACGACGATCCGCCTGTGGACAACGAGAGCTTCCTGGTCGACGTCAGCGCCCACAAGCTAATAGGCGCGCTTGGCAGCAAGGGCTCGATAGTCGGCGACTTCATGGTAAGGGTAGTCGGAGGGCCGGCGCCAGCACCTCCTGAGCTCAGGCTGACCTCGCTGGATTTCAGCAAGGAAAAGACCTTCTTGCACTTCGGCCTTTCGAGGGGGAACGTCTTGAGCGCGAACGCCAGCCTGTTGCTGGCCGACGGCGAGGAGGAGGCCTGCGAAGTAGCCATAGAGGGAGCATCTGCCTTCTCGGTGATTACTAACGGCTCAGGCGTTTTGAACGTCTGCGTCACGACCGACATCGGCACGGTTGGTGCGAGCTTGGAGCTCGGCTGCGACCTCAGGTCCCAGTACAGGGAGCTCGAGAGCGAGTTCTCGATATTCAGGGTTGAGGCCGAGGCGATGAGCAGCAGGGTCGAGGAGCTCAAACGCGAGAACATCATGCTCCGGGAAAGTCTAAACGCAACAAGCCTCAACGCCGCATACCTGCTCAAAGACGTGAAGCAGTTGAACCAGAGCATCGCCATAAGGGACAGGGAGATAGAGGGCCTCAGGGGTACCTGCAACGCCCTCGCCGTCGGTTTTGCAGCTACAGCGTCTCTGCTCTTAATCCTCGTCCTCTTGCGGGTGAGGGCGAAGTGGAGGATCTAGCGAAGAAAGCCTCGGCAATCCTGGTGGTATACCTTTTCGTTAGCCTAGAGTTCGGGTATCCCTTCCTATCCTTTAGAGATGTCAGCGCCCAAGCGCACGATAGTTACGAGGAATTCCTTAGGAAGCTCGGGGATTACTTCGAGGAGGCAGCGCCGCCGGAGTCGGCGCCGATAGACGAGTGCGAGTACACGATACCAGAGGGCCTCGACCCTTACGTAGCGGAGCGCATCTGGAAGGAGCTCGGCGCGCTGGTAAGCCTCGGCCGTCCGCCCGAGGACCTTTCGAACTACCTGAAGGAGAAGAACTTCACCCTGCTCAGCCTCAAGGTCAACGGCACGGAGGCAAAACTGAACTTCAGCGGCCTTTCGGTTGTGAGGGGCGAGGACGGGAGCGTCAGGGTGAAGGTCCCAGTAGTCTCGAATGAGACGCTCGACTACATGAGCTACAACTCGACCGACGTGAGGAAGCTGTACAGAGTTTGGAACGAGACGTCGCTGAGGTACTACAGGGTGAGTAGGATCTCGGGCTATACGTTGACCTACCTGGACCTCGAGAGTGGCGAGAGCTATAGCGTGAACTCGGAGCTGGCGGTGAGCGAGTTCCCGCGAGGAGGTCTTATGGACCTCCTGCCGGCCGAGAGGCTCGAGATCGAGGAGCTCAACTGGGGGACCATAGCCAAGTCCTCAGGCACGCCAGTCATAGCGGTGCCGGGCCACTACGAGGAGGTGAAGGTAGTGGTGCCGGAGCAGAGGGCGAACTTTAAGGTCCTGTTCCCCGCCTACGACCCAGCGGTCTACGAGGGCTGGCTCATAAACACAGCTATATCCTCGACGAGCGTAACCGCGGGGCAGTCGTTCACCGTAAGCTACAGCGCTTACCCCGAGGGCGTGGACCCAGAACAGGTTCCGCTTCAGGCCAGGGTTAGCGTCAGCGTCCCGAGCGCGATACAGCTAATTGGGAGCGGCTCAGCCCAGCTCGACAACTCCCACAGGAGCGGAAGCTTCAGCCTGAAGGCGCTGAGGGCCGGCACCTACGATGTGACGTTGAGGGTAGAGGGCAACGCTCTTTTCTACTCCCTACCGCCCTCGGGCGAGATCAGGTACACGGTTCAGGTCACGACGCCGACCTCGCCGTCCGTGAGCGTCTCTATAACCGACGTGGACACCTCGGTTCCCAAGTACGCGAGGCTGAAGGTGAAGCTCCAGAACAACGGCGGCAGCGCAGCCAGGAGTTTGACCTTGAAGGTATCGGGCGACGTGGAGGAGGCGAGCTGGAGCGTCGGGGACCTCGCGCCCGGGCAGAGCTCGGAGAGGGAGCTCAACGTCAAGCTGAAGGAGCAGGAGGCGGACATAGCGATAGAGGCGAGCTACCTCGACGACGGCGGAAACCGCTTCCTCTCCAAGGCCTGGAGGCAGGTCTTCTCCCTGCACTTCGTAGTTCCGGAGCACTACGAGGACTACGTCGTTACCATACCGGAGCACGAGGAGACTACAACTGTTTTCGTTCCCGGGTACGAGGGCTACACGCACGTGAGGTTCTACGCGGCCTACAGCTTCGCCGTGGGCAACCCGAACATCTACGGTCCAACTGCCGCGCTCTTCTTCCCGGGCATAGTCCTGGACGTGCCGACGCTTTTCTACGAGTTCTTCGGAACAAAGATAACGAGGGGCGAGACGCTCTCGCTGCTGCGCACCTACCTCATACCCCTGCCGCTCCCGGGCCTCGAGCTCAGCGTCTCGAAGGACGGTAACTTCAGCCAGCCCGAAGGCGTGGACGTGAACTTCATGCTCACTGGCGTGGAGCCTCGCTGGGAGGAAGTCGGCCTGCTGGAGGAGGGAGAGGCGGCAAGGGCTGGTAATTTGACTAGGGAGCAGATAAGGAGCGGGGATACGCCGGATACCTTCAGAGCAGAGTTCGTGAAGGAGGTCTGGGTGCCAAGCAGGAAGGCCGTGATGAACCTCAGCGAGTTCGTGAAGTTCAGGTTCGCGATGGAGAGCTACATCGCCGAGAACAGCTTGGCAAACGAGCTACGATACAGGTGGGAGGAGTTCGTCAACGCCACCAGGATATATGCCAGATCGAAGGAAGGGGGCTTCGCCGTCTTCGTCTACCACCCATTGACCGTAAGGGGCAGCGGGGCGCTCAAGTCCGTACAGGTGAAGAACTACGCCGCTTGTAACGCGAGCTACGAGCTGAGGGTCGTGAGGCGCTCCATGCCCGCAGCAGGCTTCGGGGTCCCAGCCCTCGAGGAGGTGATGAACACGACATCGATCGAAGTACCTGGGACGGGAGACCTCTCGCTCTTCGCCAGCTCGCTCGCGAGGGAGGGCTACCAGCTCAGGGCGCAGCTTGTCTACGGCTGCAGGGTCGTCGCTGAGGTTGTGTTCGACCTCCAGCCCGAGCTCTCGCCCTTCTGGGCCGGCTTCTGGGACGGTGTCAAGGAGAAGCTCCCGGGCATGCTCATAACGAGCTCGATAATAATAGCGGTCGGATTCCTGACCGGCCACGGCTCAACAGCGGCGTATGCTGGCGTTGCAGTTTCCATAGTCTCCACGCTGGTGCACCTCGTCGGCGGGACCCTAGTGAACTGGGACGAGATAAAGCACGGTGTCGCTGCCTACTCCTTATTCGACAACCTCTCAGCCATATACAGGGGCTGGAGCTACGAGCTTAGCAACTATACTCCTCCCAAGGCTCCTGTCGAACTCCCTGTCGGACCACGCGCGAGCGTGTACATCGAGGCGTACAAGCCGAGGGGGCTCCTAGCCTCGCTTTACTGGAACTACTCGCTCGCTTTCAACGGTGCGGCGCGTAGGATAGCGGAGGACACCGTCTTGGATCTCGTGTTCGACTGTGGCATCACCGACTTCGAGGTCGCCCTCAACCCTAGCGCGGAGGAGTACCGCAGAGGCTACGCTACTGGCAGGATAGCCGGTACGGCCCTTTCCCTGGCGGCATTCGTCGTGGCCACGAAGATAGCGAACATAGAGGCTAAGGCGGCCAACCTTAAGATTCCATGGAAGCTAACCGGCGCCCTCAAGGCCTGGGTGACGCCCGCGATCTACGACCTCGCCGAGACCATCGTTAGGAGCCGTAGGACGATAGCCCTCATCGCCAGCAACCCGGGCTACGTTGCGCGCATTGCGAAGCTACTCTTCTTCGGGGCGCTCGAGGGGCTTAAGGGGAAGGTGTCGGGCACCTGGGCCTCGATAAGGGAAAGGCTGTACGATATCGCGTACAGGGTCGAATCCGGGACCGAGGAAGCTGGGGATCTCGTTGGCAGGGCGATGGAAGGACTGGTGGACTTCGTCCGCCTTCACGACGAGATGCATCGTTTCGCTAGGGACTTCGAGCAGGAGGAGGCGGTTGACCTCAATTACGCCTTCGACGGGGCTGGGCTAAAGGAGGTCGAGCAGGTGGAGCTCTTCAGGGAAATGGACGGGATAGCCCTGAAGTCCAAGGGGGCGTGTAAAGCAATCGTCGAATGGCTGAGACTCGGCGAGGGCGAGGCGCTGAAGGGTGCGGCCGAGCTGACCTCGAGGATAGCCGGGCTCACGGGCGAGGAGCTCGACAGCATTGCACCGGCTTTGAAGAAGGTCGAGGGAGACTTCGATGACGGGCTCAGGTTGTTTACCAGCTACTTTGAAATATCGGAGAATTACAAGGAGGATGTAGTCGAAGCGGTTAAGAAAGCATATCTAAGGTACGTTGCGGATGACGGTATTCCAGCGCTGGAGGCATGGAGCTCAGCCATAAAGAACGGGCGGCTTGCAGCTAGATGCTCTGGAGACTACGCTTACCCAAGGGTTCCTGAGGATTTAATCGGGGCGTATGGGTTTGAAGGCTCGGAGATGTTCACAGTGATCGTCAGAAGGGGCGGAGAGGAGTACTGGGTTGCCGGGAGGCTTCAGAAATTCACCCCATACGTGACTCCTCATGAACGGATGTTCCAAGATCTTGGCTTGGTGAAGGGGGAGTACGTTGAGCTTATCCCTGGAAGGATTGATGGAACAAGCCTCTTCCCTGCACTCGGCATAGGGGCTGAAAGGGTGGATTACCACATTTCGGAGAAATGGGACTCTGTGGATGGTGTCTGGATAATGCAGAAGGGAGGAGAGGGCGATTATCTTACCAGTTGCAGGAAGATAGGTTATCTAGATAAGGAAGGGAATTTCCGCAGCGAGCTTGGGGAATCCCATTACTACATAAGAAAGGTTAAGCTCGGCGGCAAGCTGGAGTTCAATGTGGATGAAAGGGCAACCGAAAACCACAGGCCCGTTTATGAGGTAAAGGCTATCAAGATAGAACGCAGCGACCTTGTACAACCTTTAAAGTTCTTCGTTGAGAAAGAGTGGATAACTTATGACGCAAGTACCGGAGGAGTTAAGCTTGCCGGCTTCCCAGAGCTTGGTGATAGAAGCTTCGAGTACGAGGGCAGAATAGCAGCAGATGCAGAACACCACGGAGGCATTCAAGCGGTCTTCGTGTTAAATCCAGGGGAAGAGCGTGAGATGAGCCTCGCCGTTCGGGTCGTAGCAAACCCGGAGACAGGCGAACTTGTAGCGAGGCTCGACTTCTCCTATGACATTAAGCTCGGTGACTGGCTTGGGGTGACGGAGCTTGAAAGATATGACGATGGATCTAAGCTGAGGATAGAACATGAGTTCAGGATAACGGCAGAAAAAATTGTTGAATGTAATGAATATTTAAAGTGGAACCCAGAGTCCAAGCTTTTCGAATACGCCGATATCCGCGTAGGGTCGAAGTATTTCATCGAAGGCGTCGAACGGATGCTTAAGATCCCCTTCAAAGTAGAATACATCGAGGAAAATGAGATAGGTTTGAAGGTTTATGACGATTACTTCGGAGATTATGAAGGCTTGTTCTGGGAAATCAGTGGTTACTACGAGGAACATGCTAAAGGTCTTTTGTCCTGCGAGAAAATAAATCGTATGATAGACTATGAAAATGTAAAAAGAATTTTAGGCGTTCCAGAAGACACTAGGATTGTTGATGAAAGCGGACAAAATAAGGGAGAATATTGGTTTGACATTTTTACTAAAAAAACCGAGAAAGAGCTAACTTCTGTGATGGAAATTAAGTCAGCTTACGCTGAGAATAAGAGGTCTCTTCAACTTGACACAAAACTTGAAAGTGCTAGGAATTCGCTAAAAGATCGTTTCGATAAAGTTTCAAGTACAGATATTAGGCTTCCTGATAATAACTACTACGCTATCGCTATTGGCTTTACGAGGGATGGTTGGGTTTATATAACATGGCAAAAGTTTACTAAAGAAGATGTCATGAATTTAGGTGATTGAAAAATGTCTGTTGATGTGGTCAAATCATTGAAGCAGAGGTTTGAGGAAGAAAGCTGCTACGATTTTGAACTACAACATATTGTTCACGAAAAAGTTAGTTCTAAGAGGTTGCTCAGGAAATATGATCTTGAAAAACTTCCGACAATTCTTAGACTTACGCAGAAAGGTGCTCGTATTCTCGAGGAATACTATAATTGTTGGAATTGGCCCCACAAGGAAATAGATTGGGAAAAGGACTGGAGGGATAACAACCCAACCTTTATAGACTACGTTGAGGTTTGGTCCAATAAGGTGCTTATAGGAACCTTAGGAGAGTTCCCAATAGATTTTATGACATGTCTCTATTACGGTATTCCCGAAATAATTTTTGAATCAAAAGAAGAAATTTACATGAATAAGGGAGATAGGATGAAACTAGCTAGGTATGTACCTGCTGCAGTCAAGGACATAGAGGTTGCTATAAAGACGATGGTTGAGGTATCCGCTAGTAGAGGATTAAATGCCTCTGATTTTAAATTCGATTCTGAACATGGGTTCTTTTCGGAAACATTTCTCAACTCAGATTTCTGCATAAAGTCGGAGTTTTCGACCGAGAGGATGGATGAACAGGAGATCATTAAAAATTGCGCGGAGCGAGCTAAAACGATAAGCGAATGGAGAAGAAGATTTAGAGCGTGGCTTCCATCAATGGAACGAAAACAGTTCTATGAAAGCACGAAGACGATATATGAGGTCCGTATGCTGAAAAGAGGGAGCTGGCATTGGACAGGGGTTGAAGGTCTAGTTAAATGGCCGGTAAAGGATAAGAAGGCGAGAGAAGAAATAACCAATCATCACATATATAGATTTCTGGATCATGGGGCGCATCTGTTCACCTTCGATGGCTACGGAATTGTCGGGTATAGGATAGACAACGAATACAAGTTCAAGTTCTGGGTCGACAGGAAACAGAAGAAGTTTCAAAGATTAAATCCGATACCGCTTGAGAAGATAGAATTCCTCAGGGAAGACTTTCCAGAGATGTTCAAATAGTAGGTTTCTTCGATGTTTAGAAATTCGGTGCTTTCATGAGCTTGAATAAGTATAAAATTTAATATATGAGAAGGTTTATACCGTGCTCTTAACAAGTTTTCCGAATACTGGCAAGTTGAAGCTGCCCGACGGAACAATACTGTTGGACATAAGCCCGGATGAGGTGAGGAAAGTGGTTAAGCTACTTACGTGGGCTGGGGGCTACATACCATGACCGAGGAATCCGTTTACATAATCGTCCCTGAAGACGCTCCGCCCGAAGCCCGAAAAGAGCTTGAAGATTTGGAGTCACAGACACTTGATGATATCTGTTTAATAATCGAATACCTTTCATGCTCCATAAGGGTTTGAAGTACATTCCGACAATAATAGCATGGGCCTTCAAGGAGGGGGGTTCCTACGGGGATGATTATCTGAGTCCTGATGGAAGAGTCCCCAAGAAGCGCCTGAGGCTGATGAGAGAAATATACAACGAGCTTGCTAGCAAGGTCCCGGTAAAAATAGAGGAGCATGCGTACCGTGGTTGTCTTGCCAGCTCCATTAGGGCCCAATAATCCAAAAATCTCACCTTCAAACACTTCCAAGTCTACATGGTCAACAGCTAAAAGGTGTCCATATTGCTTAGTCAAGCCCTTTGCTTTAACAATTGCGTTCATTTGCCACATTCCATATAGCGCGCTTTATAGCATTAAAGGTAGGTGACGTAGAGCCAGAACACCGCGTTGTACTGCTTATATATCTCATATGCCTCTTTGAAGAACTGGCCCCACTTCTTCATTAACTCGTTGAGGAGGTCGATGCGCCTGTTAATGCACTGCTCGAGGCAGATACTAAAGGAGGGGGGTTCATAACCGAAGGACGAGTTAGGTAGCGCGTGCTGACTTTCAGTGCGCTTGTTCATTGGATACGTGCGCAAAGTATTTTAGTTCTTTACTTGAATATTATAGAAAAATATGGTCGCGTGCGCCTATCGCCGGGGTAACATGGTAATAACCGAAGAGAAGTGGATAGACGAGAATGTAGAGGGCGAGGAAGAAAAGGAGCGAATGAAACAACATGCCAGGTACGTCTTATCGAGTTTTGAGCTGTTGCTTCGAGATTGTCCACTTCAGGCCTTGGAGGGTAGGGACTATTGTATGTTTCACGATCCGGAGTATTGGCGAGAGAATGGCGAATTCCTTTGTGAAGTTTTCTTTGAACTTTTGAAGTTGGGTAAAATTGTAGTGCTTGTCGGTGTCCACCTGCCGGAGATAGTGTTCCCCGAAGTTGTGAGCGCCCGCCTTCTCATGCCTCTGGCTAAGTTTCACGGGGTGAGGGCAAGCACAAGGTTCGAACGTGGAGTAGATTTCGAAGGAGCGGTTTTCGAGGGCGAGGCATCCTTCAAGGGGGCATTCTTTGGAGAGGCGTCGTTCGATAGGCTGGTGTTTAAAGACGGTGTGTCTTTTGAAGGAGCTTTGTTTGGATACAGTGCGTCATTTTATGAAGCGACGTTCAAGGGTAGAGCATCGTTTGAGGGAGTCACGCTGGAAGGAAAATTGTCCTTTTACGGGGCAAGGTTTATGGATCAAGCGAGGTTTAATAGCTTGTTTTTCGTTAAGCCCGAGACCCGGATCGTCTTCGAAGAATGTTCTTTCATACCCGAACTTGTAACCTTTGATAATACTGACATAACGCGCTTTCTCTTCTTGGACACGGATATCGAAAGAATCAACTTCGGTAACGCGGAAAGGGGGAAGGGCGTCTTGGTTGCTCACGAGCTTTTTAAAAACCCTGAGTTGAAAGCAGGGTTGGCCGGCTTCACTTTTAGAGGCATAATGGAAACGTATGAGAGGCTCGGGAGGAACTTCGAGAAAAACCGAATGTTTGCCGATGCCGACAGGTTCTTCTATCAAGGAGTTGAAGTTAGAAGAACTAGGAAGTACTATGAGGCCTTGAAAGAGCATCTTGATAAACGCAGAGAGAGGTGGAAGTGGAGGGAATACAGCGAGAAGGGATTCCGCAGGAAGGTCGGCTTCCTCCAAGACAACATTGTTTTCTCACTGAGGAGGATACTGCTGTGGCTATACTGGTTATACGTAAATACCGTTTCCCCTCTTGCGCTCTACAAGTGGTTTTCGAAGTACGGTAGAAGCATGTCAAGGCCGTTGTTGTGGTCTTTCGCTATAACGTTCTTTCTCTGGCCGTTACTCTTCATCACCATAGAAGGAAATTTCAGTTCCAGCTCCTATGTCGATGGCTTGAGACGGAGCATCACTCTCTTCCTACACGTTGCTCCAATAGAACACGCGAGGCCGTTTCCCGTTCTTCTGCTAGAGGCTGCTGAGAGGGTCATGAGTGTTCTGCTCGTAGTTCTAACGTTAGTCGCTTTAAAGAGGAAGCTTGAAAGACATCTACGAGATAACCATAAGGTTTCCATATCTTAATATGTTCACTAGCGCGCGCGTAAGAGACCGGAGTTGCATGTTGTGGATTAGCTCTAATACGCCTATTATGGAAACAAGTGAGAATAATAGGATGAGAGTGTGACCCAGACCGTTGGGACTCTGTGACAACACATCTACCACTACTGATGTTATCAAAAGTGCCATAGTACTAATAACCGCCTTAACGACCCTCCCCAACTCCAGGCAATTCCTCTAGCCTCCCACCATCGTGGTTAAAAAGAAAGGGAAGTTATAGGTGTTTTTTATTATACGCCAAAACCATTGGGTATTGCGAGAGCAAGAATTTCATGTGTATGATCTGACCAAGTCCCCTGATCCATTATGACCTCGAATTGTCCCCATATTGGATAGCCGCCTTCCCTCCAGTATGGACTATTTTCAAGTTCTGGACCAACCCATATTATTTTGTAATGCCAAACCTCGCCCGAACCGCCTGGAACTGCTCCGTTCCACTCGTTCGTTAGCCAAGCATCAGGTCTCCAAGGTGCACCGTGGAACCGTGCATCGTCCCATCCCTTGCTCCACTTCATAACAAGCAAGTCATTGGCATAAGTCGGGTCGCCCCAAACCTTTCCGTCCAACACTCTGTCCACGCCATCTGCCTTGCCTACAAAAACCCTCGCTTGATAGTTATAGCCAAACTCATCAAAACCAGCAGCAAACGCGGAATAAGACATAGATAACACAAGCAGCATCAACGGAACAGACAAAGCTGTTGTCAATTTCTTATTCATATTCTTTTTCACCTCCTTTCCACCTTTGCGTACTAAAATGAAAGTCACATAACTATTTAAAATTTTTTCACGTTCAATCTTTGATTAGATTAAGAGGATTCAGGATATAACGAAACGGAGATTGATTGTTTACGTTGCGAGCATGACCCATCCGATGGCTAGCATCATGTCCTTAGATGTACCTATTTTTGAAGACATGCTCAGAACTTCCTCAGAAGCTACGAAGGCAGACTTAATGATCAACAGTCCCGGCGGGGACGCTAACACGGCTGAGAAGCTTTTAATAATGTGTAGAACACGCTTTCCAGACGAATTTAATGTTATAGTACCGAATTTTGCGAAAAGTGCGGCAACGATGATGGCACTGGGTGCAGACAAGATCTACATGGGCTACCTTTCTGAACTTGGACCTGTTGATCCCCAGATCTCTGTCCTGTTACCTAAGGACAAGTGCAGTTCGTTCCAGCCAGGACATATCTGGGAGGGCTAGAAAGAATACGTGAAAGGATAGCTAATGGTGAGCCACCGCAAGCCTACTTACCAATACTATCTCAAATCAGACCAGAGATGATCAAACTCTGTGAAGAAGCAATTGATTTCTCCGCCGAATTCCTAAGAAGATGGTTGCCTCAAGGCACATTAAAGAACAATCCCAGTAAGGTCAACGAGATAGTAGAAGCTCTTGTGGGAGGGTCTAGATATAAATCTCACGGTCAAGTTATAGATCATGGAGAAGCAATCAGACTTGGACTTAACGTAGAGTTAATCGAACCAAAGAGCGAGCTCTGGAACTTGTTGTGGGAGTTATATCTAAGATCAATTCATTTTCTCAACCTATCGCGAAATGCGGCAAAATTATTTGAGGCGGAAGCGTCTTCTATTACGCTGAACATCGAAGCGATTCCAGCAATGCCTCGTCCTACTAGCCCGTCACAACCACTTGCACCTAGTCCATCGCAATAGAGGGTGCGTGCTGGAACGGGAGAAATCTCCCCGGTAACTCTCTTTTTTCTCATCTTAAGCGTGAGGCTGCGTGCTAACGATGCTTTCCTCGGGTCGCTTAACCATATGGCTTGAGTAGGCTAGGCTTCTCAGCTCAGCCCTAAGCTCCTTCAGCTCGTTCAAAACCCTGTCTTCTCTGCTCATGTAGGAGCTCTAAAGCGTTGACAACCATCCTCCCTATCGTCACCCCCTGTTTTCTCCTCTACTGCTTAATCCCTCCGGTTTTGAACAGCTGTTTATCGACTTAGCACATGATTTGATCAGTGAATCTCGTAACCGTAACGCTTTCCTCAAACCCTTTCCAGCACTATTTTTGCCATCTTGAGAACTGCTCTTTTTATCTTCTTATGAAAGAATAGTATTAGGGTAAAACTTAAAACTTGCCTTAAGATACTTCAAAATAGTGCTAGATAATGTCTGAAGTAGTCTACAGGTCTCCTGAGATAAGCCGTGAGGATTATGAGAAGTTTAAGGGCAGGCATGTGGCTCTGCACGATGGAAGAATAGTTGCTTGCGGAGACACTCCTGTAGAAGCCTTGGAGAAGGCCTTGGAGAAATACCCCGATTTAAAGCCTGAGCAAATAGAACTATACTACATTCAGATCGTGGATGAACTCATACTTTGAAACGCTACGTTTTTAACTATCTTTCCGAATCTACGAGGAGGGGAATAGTACATAGGCCGGTAGTATTGCTTTACTTAAAATCCAAGGAGAAAGGATGGTTTGCTTTTAGAGCTTATGTCGATTCTGGTGCCGATATTTCACTTTTCATGAGGGGTGATTCCAGACTGCTAGGTTTAGATCTTTACGAGGGTGAATACAGGCCCATCGTCGGCATAGGAAAAATACTTATCCCAGCTTACGTGCATAATGTTGAAGTGAGGATAGGTGAAACAATTTTTAAAGCCAACATTGCATTTGCTGATTCCGACGAAGTGCCGAGGCTTCTCGGAAGAATGGATGTTTTCAAAAATTTTAAGATAACATTTGATGAATTAAATCTACAAACAATTTTCGAAACGCATGAACAATAGAATTAATCACTACCTTCTCTTTCCCTATTTAAAACTTAAGTTCATGTCTAGGGCAAGCTGTACTTAGTGTAATACGTGAAGATATAGAATGGTTATAGAGCGAAAAAAAGAAGAGAATGCTGGTTATCCTCCAAGAAAAGGCTAGCGCGCGCGTACTACTATGCAGCGAGTGCTGCAACGCTTCAAGGTACAGTTAACGCCTAGAAAACCTTGTAGCACGCGCAAACGGCAGAGCCAATGCAACGAAATCGGATAGTTATCTAAAGAAATCGTTAACCATGCGGGAATCGTGTATGTGCTTAACCCATAAACGCTGGCCGAGCCCTATGCTTCGTTTGGGAGAAGTCTAGTCTTTTTAACTATCGCGTCTTTTAGATTTGGATCTTCTCTTTCTATCACGTCTGCTAATTCAGTTCTCTTCTCACTTATCGTGTAAACTCTAATCGCTTGAGCAAGTTTTCTGGAAAGATGATAAGCCAATGAGCTTTCATCCTGCGCCACATCTACAATGCTTCCATTTCTTTTGTATATTTTTATGGCCTTCGCCTCCTCTTCCCTTGAAGGGGAGTATTGCCTATATCTTTCCTCGAAAGGCAGGTCTCTCCAAGGATTATCGAAGAATATCAGCCTTGGGTCCAATCCTATTTTTCCTGCAAGCTCTTCCTTAAAGTTCTCCAATTCTTCTATTTTTGAAAAAATAGGATCAGTTAGCTTGCTTTCTACATCTGCGATGTAGCCCCCCGAACGTGAGATTCTGGTTCAAAACCGAAACGATTTAACCACAAAATGCCATTAGACCGAGTTTCTTGCTAGGATAAGCATCTACTCGATATCGATAAACCCCGACGTTGCGGTCTTTACCCGCAAGCTCGTCGCGAGCGTTGAGCAGAGGATCATGCTGGAAAAGGCTCTTGGCCAAGTCAAGGTTGACCCTGACAAGGAATAGTTTTGAATCATCTTTTTGGGCTTTTAATATCTCAATAACGTTTCTGCAGGTTTTCTCTGGCTGGATTCATGTACCTTTCACGTTAGGCAAGCTTTATAAGATGTCGCCGGGTTTAATCTATTGTATGGAAAGAATAGTGGTGGATCCAAAAATAATGCATGGTAAGCCCGTGATTAAGGGGACTAGAGTCCCTGTAGAGGTTATCTTAGGCAGCTTGATAAGCGGGATGAGCTACGAGGAAATAGAGAGGGAATACAATGTTAAGAGGGAGGATATTATTGCTGCTATTGAGTACGCTGCGAGGTTTGTGATCGGGGAAGAAGTACGTCCACTGAAGATTGAGGCATGAAGTTTTTAATAGATGTGACTTACCGTATTCTTTAGGAGAGGTTCTCAGTAAGCATGGTCATGAGGCTATTCGCGTCGGGGATACTCTTGGCCCTGCAACCGATGAGGAGGTTTTCGATAGCGCGCGCTATAAGCGTTTCCACCTTCTATTACGATCTTGTCCTTAACGTTATATTTATTGTAAAAATCTCCAATTACGAACTCCTTTATTAGGATTAGGTACTCTCCACCGCCTTTTATGTTGCTTTCTGGAAACGTGAAAGTCTTTTAAAGAAGGCAAAGAACTTTTACATATATAACTTATCCTTCAAGGAATCCGGATTCAATAGAAAGTGCTTTAATCAAGTCTGTTAGGGATGAATCTGGTAACATAGTGACAGAATTACTATATGCCCGGGCTTTTGTCGCGTTTCCTCTACTTCTAAAGAATAATTCGGATTACTTGAAGGTTCCTTGGTCACAGGTAGCGCGCGCTACCTAGTATAAAGGTAGGAAATAATTCCATAGTGTAGTTCTTCTTTCTCTTATTTATAGGTTTTATGATAACTTATTGCTAGATTAGAAAAAGCATACAGTCAGTCTCAATTAATCCTGATGTTGCCATGTTTACTAGAAGCTTGTTGCATCTATTGTGCAAAGGATTATGCTTGAGAAGGCTCTTGGAAAAGTCAAGGTTGACCTCAACCGAGTTCTTCCGACCAAGTCGAGGAATAAAGGTCTTTTAAAGCCCGTATTTTTATTACCGTCTCTTTCTGTTTTCTATCCAATTTACTTGGGTTCTTTTGATTTATTGGTATGCTGCTTCACGTGGCAGTATAGCATATACGGTTATCGTTTTATTGGAAGCTAGTTCAAACAGTATTCTGTACTTGCCTACTCTTATCCGGTAATGGTTTTTGCTTCCTCGCAGTTTTATGATGTCAAGCCCTTTCGAAAATCCTTCGTCTTGAAGAATATGAAGGGCTTCGACAATTCTGCCACGCGTTTCTCCCTTAATCTTTTCAAGCTGTTTAAAAGCTCTTCTTTCAAGAAAAAC
>Ga0078972_1006233_pt1 | contig 28705 bp, 16 predicted proteins | sample YelNatPaOPGAMG01_FD_67568 | JGI IMG/M metagenome (GOLD analysis project Ga0078972, IMG submission 67568) | Hot spring thermophilic microbial communities from Obsidian Pool, Yellowstone National Park, USA - OP-RAMG-01 (SPADES assembly) (version 2) | ecosystem: Environmental > Aquatic > Thermal... | reverse complement strand
CCCACTGGTCTCCATTTCCATCAATGCTTAAGAGCGGAACCGTGCCCCACAAATCCTCCCATGCAATGAGCATATCCCGCTGTGCATTCGGTATTGCGGGCAGATACCAGTACTTCCAGCTGTAATTGTCGTTTATGCAGAACCATGAATCCTTTTCAGGTGCTGGATTTAGCAGGTAAGTTACTGGTGCAACATTCAATGCTCCCGTCTTACTTGCATTGCCCGTGTACGAGTTGTTCTGGAGCACAATAAAGTTGCCCTGATATGCAACTGCACCGCTTGCATCGTAGAGCCAGTAATATGCATTCTCATAGTCAATCACAACAACATGGTCAGGCAGATTGCCTGTCTCATAACTCCCGTTCGCATAGTTCCAGAATGCAAGGTATGGTGTGCCCACACGCACCGAGGGTGTTGTGAGGAACCGATACTTTGCCGGCTGGATTGTTGCATTGTATGTGGCATCAGCACCACCACTGCCACCTCCACCACCTCCCGCCCCGATCGTGTCCAGCACATAGAGCACGATGGGGTCGTCGAGGTAGAGCGAGCTGGTGGAGCGGAACCGCACATAGAACGGAGCACCAGGGTTTATGTAACTCTTGATTGGATACTGCACATAGGTACCATCTCCAATCCCATCGCCTCCATAGCTACCACTGCCTGCAGTTGACCATGTGCTTCCATCGATGCTCACATCCACTGCAATACCTCCTCTCGCCAGGAAACTCACATTCACATATTTTACCGTGTATGATGTGCCCGTATTAGCGAGTTTTGTGAGTACTGGAGATGGATCGATTCTCGCAACCAGTGTCTGCCCGCTTGAAGAGGTGTACGCAAGTGTTCGATACCCATCATACCAGAATGAGTTCTCACTGATACTCCATCCACCGCTTCTCGTCCATGGTATCCATGTACCAGACATTGGTGCAGTCCAGTTCTTCGAGCGGAACCCATCTGCAAACACAACAAATGGCATGTTTGAAAGTGAAACACCCTGCGTTACTGGCTTGTTTACCGCATTTGCCTCAAATCCAGGTGCGGGCTCCGGTGCCCTTATCCCGCCTGTGCTCGCCATGAGCAATTTCTCCACAAACAGCATGAAGAGGTCTGCAAGTTTCTGTGGATTTGAGCACACTACACCATAACTGATGTTCGAAGGCGCTGTGAGTGCCATTGCATGCATTCTCGCATCGGGTGTAGTGCCTATAGACACGGTAAATACATTGTATGGCATACCGCATAGCCCGTAGTTTCCGTTGGGGTCTGAGTAGTACTGCACGGGTCCGGGTTCATCTGGCTCATAACCATTACCACTGCCTGGTGCATACTTATACCATGTAGTTGATGACTGGTAATCATAGTTGGATACACCGTCTGTGAGGAAGATGAGTCCTTTTACCGCATTGCTCCTTCCGTTTGTGTCCATGTAGTAAGTTCCATACGAGGATGCATCAAATAGCGCAGTTGCACCATTTGCGGTGATTGCATCAATGCTTGAATTTATGCTTGCACGGTCTGCGGAGGTGTTTGTGTATCTGAATGGGAGATAAAGCGAGGGCGTGTAACTGAATGTCACGATTGCAATTCTGTCATCCACGCCCAGCATACCCACCGCTGCCTTTGCTGCATTCTTTGCATCTGTAAGCCGTACACCGCCGAAACCATCGGGCCAGTTCATACTCCCGGATGTATCGAACACAATCACAAGGTCAATTGGCTTCTTTTGCCCCACATCCATCATCGGGACTTCTGGTAGCCAGTATGCCTTTGATGGTGTGTGTGCACTCCCCTTCGTGTAGTTCGTTACATTTGCCCAGTCCGTCTGGTATGTCCCATTGCCACCAAGACGCGTTGTGCCTGCAAAGTCCGTGCTTCCGCTTGCACTCCAGTCCCAGTCAGAAATCACCTTCGTGTTCAAATCAGGCCTTGAGATGAAGTCCAGTGCGGTCTCGCCATTGATGTTGAGCAGTGTGGCATCGTGGTTCCAGTTTGCGTTTGTGCGTTCCGCAATTTCCATATCGTCGTAGAAGAAGAACACCTGAATCTGCTGGCTTGCGTTGTTGTTGTGCCGCATCTTCTCAACACTTGCATAGAGATTATCCGGGTCTATCACCGCACCAATGCTCTCGTATCCGGCATAAAGCGGTGTCCAGATGATTTCTGCAGTGCACTTTCCATTGTACACACTGGCAAGAGCATCGCTATAGCTTCCTGGCACATGTATGTTGACCGAGTTTATAATTGAACTTCCCTCGAGGAAGCGCAGAATCACATCCGCACTCAGACCACCAAGGTTTGTGATGTTCGCTTTGAGGATATAACTTGAGCCCACCTGTGGATTCAGGTCGGGCAGGATGATGTAGGGTAGTGAGTTCGTGGCTGCAAATATGTCGGGCGGAGTAACACGGAGTTCAGGCAGGGCATCAATTCTCCCGCCCCAGTGGATTAAACTGAACAGGATTTCCTTAACGAGGGAAAAATCAGTTGTGTAGGAGAGGTCGAACGCGAGGAATGCGGAATGCCAGCCAGATGCATCCTTCACCGCAGTGCCCATCACATTATCGTTCTGTCTTGACCAGTAATCAGTGCCATTTGCCCAGAACAGCGGTATTGCACCCAATGTCTTTGTGTATGCCACTGCAGGGAATGTGCCAGCACTTGTGTTATCAAATCTGAATGTCATTCCATTCGTTACAGGCGATTCGCGCACACCGTACAGTGTCTTCCCAGCAGAGAGCGTGGAGGATGTGCCTGGTGTTGCAGCACCCAGCACCTGCGTCATAAATGCGGTATTCTTAACACCGTTGTCTGTGAGCACATCCCTTCCAATGAGTATAAATGTGTGCTGGAGCGGGTCAGATGGGAGATAGAGGTCCTTTATGATGCTCATATCCCCTGCAGTGAGCGTGTTATATCCGGAGCCATTATAGGCAAAACCAGTTATCCAGATGATGCAGTTATAGTTTGTGGCATTGTATTCCGTGTTGTTTCTATCAGCACCTTTTGGCACCTTCTGTATGTCCATGTCAGAGCCATTCACATACCCGAGCGAGGTTAGTGCATCAATCACATACTGCGCAACATTCGGGAGCGTTCCGCCACCACCATTCTCAGCAGAACTATCGTCATCAACCACGAGGAGGGTATAGAGCACGCTTATCTCATGCACACCCACTGCACTTGAGAGCACATTGTTATCCTCATTTGTCTCAATCACCTTGTTGTTGGGGTCAACCACAACCTTCACCACATAGGTGCCCACCATCCTCGGAAGCCATGTGAAGTTCACAACTGCTGAGCCACCATCTGGCTGGAGTGTAATTGAGGAATTCAGAGGGGAAATTGTATCAAGCAATGCACCGCCGATATAGACATACGCAAGCACCTCCACATTCGCCTGTACACTTGCACCATTGTTCCTGATTGTAGCAGATATGTTCACTGGTTGCATGTATCTGGGATTTGTGGGCTCGATGTACTGGCTCGCTACCGCAAGGTCCTCGCCAGTTCTGTTTCCAAGACCAGAAAGCCAGTTCACAACCTTATACGCAGTGATTGCCTGGTCACCAGTATCCTTCATTCCAGCAAACTCAAATGTGAATGTAACTACACGGTACTCCTTTGTTCCCACAACATTCTTGTACTGTATTCCATAGTACTTATCTGCACTGCCGTTCATGAACACCGCTTTCACATTCAAACTTGCGAGCGGGTTTATCGGGCGGAGAATATCAAAGGGTGTTGCATTCAGCATCATAGGCTGGCAGTTTGAGAGATTTATCCATCCCGTGCCCGGGTTCTGTCCGTACATCTGCGGGGGCATGGGTGATGCAGGCAGTACTCCGTTCACACCCACATAGTTCATAAAGGTCGTGCTTGCTCCCTCCAGTATGTTCTCACCAACAAGCCAGAGTTTACCACCGTTCTGCATAAACTTCTGGAGTTCAGTGGTGTCATTCGTGGTAAGCGTGTTATTTGTTGAACCCCCGACCCAGATTACGACATCGTAGTACTGCATCTGGGCATCTAATGCACCTGTAGCATACTTAGGGCCATCCAGTCCGAATGGGACACTGTATATTCTGTATTTCAGATTTGCTGCATCGAGTGCTGACGCCATGTACGATGCAACATCCAGATTGCTCCCGCTTCCCATTACTGCAGCATCATCATCCACGAGCAGGATTTTTGGAGTAACAATCACGGAAATATTCCCACCAATTCCTGTTGTGTTTCCTGGCATCACATTTGTGATGTTAACATAGAGTGTGTGCAGACCGCCAGGTGTTGCAATCCATGTCATGTATGTTTGCGTCTGCCCGTAGCCAGCAACAGAGATATTCTGCGGTGTGCCAATCTGCGTCCATGTACCATCTATTGAGTAATAATCCACGAATGTGATATTTGATGATGTGGCTGGCCTTGCATTCAGGTTTTTAATCACCGCGGTGATTGTCACGCTATCTCCTCTCGTTGGCGATGAGTTGCTAAGCAGTATGCGTTCCACAATCAGTTTTGGGGGCGAGGTATCTTCCGCAACGGTAGTAACCACGGTTATCTCGATGGTTGCCATGGCAATGTGTCCCATGTTATCGGTGGCATTGATGATAGCAAGATACTTCCCTGCTCCTGCATTGCATGTAATGTTTGCTGTCTCGAACTTCCACCCGAATGTCCAGTTCATCTTAACAGTCCCGCAGCCCATTGAGGATAGATTTACATACACAGAATCCAGGTTCAGGTCATCGTCCTTCACAATCGCCCATACCTTGAAAACACCGCTCACAGGAACCTGCTCTGGTGTTGTTCCGCGTTCCAGTATCGAAGGCGGGATGTCGGTCTCAGGTGGCATGAGCACATTGCTCCATACCAGCAGGTTCTTTACCGTATCAATTATCTGCACCGCAACGCCCTTGCTCAGATTCGCCAGCGATGAGGTATTTCGTATCAATACCCACACATCTCCCGGGTCCCAGATGCCATCTGTGATATTGCCGTCACTCAGGGAGAGAGGCCCATAGCGTATGGTGGAATTCAGCAGCTGCACATATATGGATGTGGAATTAGCATACAGACGCTCTCCGCCCTTGTGTGTGATGTTGATGTAGAACGAGTAGTTTCCGCTCTCGTAGCTAACCGCAAGGGTTCCACTCAGGTCCAGATACCGCTTTGAAGCGGGTGGAGGCATTACCTGTATCCATGCAAAGATTGAGGCAAAGAGTGTTACCGTAATCACGAGCACGAGCAGTGTAGCAATTACTTCCGATACACCCTTATTCTCCGTTCTGAGCATGTACCTTCTATTTTCTTTCATTTTTAACCACCCCTTTTCTTAATTAACGCACGATACTGTGTATGCCCTTCGCTATATATAAATACTGTGTGGAACCTACCAAGGCACTCTGGCTAAACATGAGAGCACGAAGGATGTGATAACAAAGGTATTATATACCACGAACACCATATTCTGTAGTTGGGGTATACTATGTATAAAGGTATGAACATCACAATATGGCTATGGGTGCTGGTAGTGGTTTTGTTAATTCCTGCGGGAACTGCATTTTCAGGGCATGGCGAGAGCTGTATTGCTTCTGCAGTTCACCCGAATTCGCCTCTCCCGAAAGGAGACCCTGCTCTCGGGCTCATTCTCCACGGTACTGTGGTCACAATGGACGATAACATGAGCGTCATTCAGGATGGCATCGTGATAGTGAATGCATCGAAAATCGTGTATGTCGGGGAGAATAATACCACACCTTCGGAGTATGCGGGTGCCTTTGAGATATACACATCCGGCTACATCTTCCCCGCACTCATGAATGTGCACGACCATCTCTCCTACAACTTCATACCTCTCTGGAATGTCCCAGGCAAATTTTTAAACAGGTACCAGTGGCAGAACCACCCATGGTACAAAACAAATATCTCAAATCCAAAGAACCTGCTCACCTCTACTTCCTACTTGAATATGGTTACTGAGGTATCGAAGTGGGCAGAGATAAAGCACATTGCAGGTGGTGCTGCAAGCGTAGAAGGTAGCGATAATCTTAATTCAATCACAAAGATTCTGGCAAGGAATGTAGAGCACTACAACTTCGGGCAGGACAGGGTGCGCACGAGGGTTACAAGTGTGACCTCCATGAGCCAGAGCGAAATTGACTCGCTGAGGAGTGCAATGGAGAACGGAACGATTGATGCATGGATTGTGCACCTGGCTGAGGGTGTGGATGCTACATCACTCAATGAATTTGCGTTTATAAAGGCAAATGGACTGCTCAGCAACACTACAAGGATTGTGCATGGTACAGCGCTCACCCAGCAGAATTTTACTGAGATGGCTGCAGTCGGTGCCTGGATTTATCATTCTCCAGTATCAAATCTCCTGCTCTACGGCACAACCACAAATGTATCACTGGCAAAGCAGTGCGGGGTGAACATTGCCCTTACTACTGACTGGTCTCCGAGCGGTGGCAAGAACCTGCTGCTCGAGATGAAATACCTTTATGAGTATGCAGATGAGTACTGGCCTGGCGTATTCTCCCCGCAGGATATCGTTAGAATGGTTACGAGAAATCCAGCAATTTCTATTGGATGGGACGGATATGTAGGGCACATTGCAACAGGGCTCTATGCAGACATTGCGGTGTTTGATAAACTGGATGCAGACCCCTACTGGTCTCTGCTGAACAGCACGGAGAAGGATGTGAAACTCGTGCTCATAAATGGCGAGCCGGTATATGGCGAGGTAGAGTACATGCAAGCCCTTAAGCCAGGCGACTGCGAAATCATCACTGCTCCATGCGGACTGCAGAAGGCAATCGATGTCACAAATGAGAGTGTTACGCTGGGTAACGAGACCTTTGCCCAGTTATCTTACTGGCTCACAGAAGCGGCAAGATTGAACAAGACATTTCTGAAGGCACATATGAACAATGCGACCGTGCAGAACATGACGGATGCAGAGTTTGACCTCTGGCTTGCCTCGAAATTCCCGGATGGCATCACTCCATACACGCTCGACCCGATTTTCACCTGCGACGACCGCTATTTCTTTGACACAATGCGGAATTCCACAAACGCAAATCTCACATTTGATGTGGAGCAGATATACTACAGGTACCACCATCTTCCCTACATGCCAGATTTAAGCATAAGCCCTGCAGACATCACGCTCTCTCCCGAGTATCCACCAGCACAACGGAACTCAACCATAAATGTGAGCGTGCACAACACTGGGAATTACTGGGCATCCAAGGTACGGGTTGAACTGTATGCAGATGGCACGCTTGCAGGCACAAAAATAATAAACTTCATGAATGCGGGCGCAACCGCGGATGTAAGTTTCAGCATCTACTTTGCGAGCTCACCACGGAGCATAAAGGTCGTGGTTGACAGGAAGGATAAGGTTCCGGAAAGCATGGAAACAAACAATGTTGCGGAGTTGAATTTAGAATATCCAGATCTGGCGGTAAAGAACATCACATACACCCCTGCCCATCCTGTTGAAGGCGAAAATATCACATTTATCGCAAGCATAGAAAACAGGGCAAATGTAACGGTACACAATATTACAGTGTACTTCATCGTGGATGGCATAAAAGCTGGTGAGCACACGATTCCAGTACTTTCTTCCTCGCAAACATCCGATGTTCAGTTCTACTGGACTGGTGTTTATGGGATGCACAACATCTCAGTATATATTGACCCTGCAAACCAGATAGGCGAACAAAATGAAACAAATAACTCCAGTGAACTCACAATTACCGTTAGCCAGGCGGTGACTGAGAATGCATTATTCGCATCCGCTATAATCATTCTTGTACTGTTGTTTTCATGGACTAGAAAACTTAGATATTGAGTAGAAAATAGAAGTTGGAGATAATATATGAAGCAAGGAATATTTTATATACTCATATTTGTTTATGCCTGTCGGTGATAAAATGAGGTCGAGATATGGAAGTATAATTGGGATTGTGCTTGCCACAGTCCTGATTGGGGCAGGGATTGTTGCAGCGGACGGTAACAACACAACAGGGACACCGGCTGATCAGTATGCCTGGCTATGGGCAATAATCGGCGGATTGTTACAGTTGTGTATCGGTATTGGGCTTGCAATTGTAGCAATATATCTGGGCTTGAATGTGCTTTCCCGCCTAATCCCGAGGATAAAAATATGGGATGAAATCCGGAAGGGAAACTATGCGGTTGGTGTTGTATGTGCAGGTGTTGTGATTGCATACACCCAGGTGATTACAAGCGGTATCAGAGGAATGACAACCGCAATAACCACGAATCCCAGTTTGCTTGGATTTGTTGCAGCCCTGATATCGGTGCTCATCGGCATTCTGCTTGCATCACTTGGTGTAACACTGGCATTCAAGGCGCTTGACAAACTGACAAAGGACATTGATGAAACCGATGAACTGCAGAAGAAGAACCTGGCAGTGGGCATTCTGATTGCGGGTATTCTCTACGGTGTGTCCTCGATGATTGCTGCTGCAGTTTCCGGCATTGGCGGTGCAATTGCAGTTGCAATGGGCGCAGGAAATATTCCGCTCTAAACGTCTTTACCTTTATATATCCCTTTTATATTTTTGTATTATGTACATAAAATCTGTTGTAATGCTATCTATTGTCGTTGTGCTGGGTGCTGCGACACTTGCAGGTGCTGCTCCGATTATTCCATACAACCAGTATGGGCTTGCCTCAATGAACGGGACAAATCTTCCAGAGAGTTCGGTTATCGTGGGCTGGATTGATGGCGTTAAATATTCAAATACAACCGTGAATGCTACTGGCAATTACGATATCATTATTCCTGGTGATGACATCACGAGTGGTTTAAACAACACCATAAAGGAAGGTGGCGTTGATGGAGACGCAATATACTTCACATACGAAAATGCAGGCATTGTGTACTATGCAAATCAAACATCCGTGTATGTTAACGGTAGCAGTGTGGAGCTAAACCTTACATTCTATGAGAGCATACAAAAGGCACTCATTTATGAGGTTGTGGCTGAGCCAGCAGATGGTACGGACTATGTCTACCTGTACTTCCCGGACATCAGTTCAGTAAATTATCAGGAGTGGAAACTTGAAAGGTGCGGAAATGGCACATACGCTGCATGGAGCCAGATACTTTCTAATCTCACAGTAGCACAGTATCCTGCGGGAAGCAACTATCTATATGTAGACCTGGGCGGGAATGTGCTCTCACCGAATGGAGGAGACCTTAAGTTGCTCCGATACAGCACATCCGCAAATGCCTGGTTCTGTGTTGACCGTGTAGAATGGAACGCAAGTGTGAACGGGACGCACAGCTATGTACCCGGCAACACGATAATGCCCGATGCATCTGGAGCAACGACACCAGGCATGTCAATAAAGCGCGTCGGGACTCCACCACAGGATACGGATAATTGCAGCGCTGACTTCATTGTCACGCAGGCGACAGAAAGACCGCCGTTCGTTACTGAGATGCACCTGCCCATCATGTTTTTCATCCTGCTGTGTGCCACCATTTTTTGTGTGATAAAAGGGAGGAGAAAAATTGACTGAATACGGTGCACTTACATCTGAGGACATCGAGGGCTTTAAAAAAACAAAAACGATTGTATTTATCCCGGTGGGTTCCGTAGAGGCACATGGTGCACATCTGCCCCTGCTCACTGATTTTTATCAGGCATACAATATCTGTATTGAACTCGCAAAAAAATTCAAAGGCGTTGTAGCACCCCCGATATACTATGGAAATTGCAGTAGCACAAGAAATTTTCCAGGTACAATTTCAATTAAGACATCCACACTCCAATCTTTGATGCATGACATTCTATCCGAGTTTATAAGGAACGGATTTATGAAATTCGTGGTGCTTACCGGTCACGCAGGAAGTGCACATATGCAGGCGATTGCAGAGGCATGCAAGGATATTGTGGGAGAACATGATGTTCAGGTCATGATGCTATCCGACTATGATATTGCGTATGAACTTCGAGGAAAAAAATTCCCGGAGACGGACGGGCATGGTGGCCTGATAGAAACATCCAGAATGCTTGCAATAAAACCTGAACTCGTGAGACCTGATAAGGCAAGAACCGGAAAAAATAGAATTCCCAGATTCATGGTCATCAGAAATCCAGAAAAATACTGGGATGGATTTACAGGAGAACCGCAGAATGCAAGCGCAGAACTGGGCAAGGAGATTGACAGATACATTATAGACAACCTGGTTGCACTTATAAAATCAAATTTCAAGTTATGAGGGGAAATTTGCTCTCTAGTAAACTCCGGATATCACCGCATTTTTAAGTGTGGAATTCTTCTTAATTATCACATTCTCTCCGATTATTGAATCCTCGATAACCGCATTTTCCTCAATTATGCTCTTCTCGGAGAGAATCGAATTTCTTACCACGGAGTTCTTTCCAATTCGGACTTTGTTCAGTAAGAGTGAGTTTGAAATCCTGCAATTTTCCTCAACCATGGCACCCTCATAAATGCACACTGCTTCAATCTGGCATCTCTCCATTATTTTTGTACCGCTCTCGATGAATACGGGTTGTTTCATGTCCACATCATGTGCGATATTTGCGTTTTCTCCGATGTATTTGCCACTATAGAGTTTCTCGGTCATGACCAGATTTGCACGAAGCAGGTCAATCGGACGCCCTACATCCAGCCATGTACCTTTGAGCACCTGTCCGTACAACCTGTATCCCTTAGAAAGCAGGAGAGGAAATAGATTCTTTGAGAAGTCAAATGCACCGTTTACTGGCACATAACGCAGAACTTCCTTTTTGAGTACATAAATCCCTGCATTTACAAGGTTTGAAAACACCTGCTCTGGCTTTGGTTTTTCAAGAAACTTCACAATTCTTCCATCCGCATCCAGCCCAACGATTCCAAACTCTGTGGGATTCTCAACCCGTGTTAGTGCCATTGTGACATCCGCATTTTTGCTCCTGTGATATTCAACGATTTCATGCATGTCCACATCAGCCAGCACATCTCCACTGGCCACAATTACTGTGTCCTCTATGTAGGTCTCAACTTTTTTAACAGCTCCCGCAGTACCTGCAGGCACATCTTCAAATGAGTAGAGAATATTTGCGTTATGCTGTGTGCCCGAGCCGATTGTCTTTATCAGCTTTTCAGAGAGGTAGCCAGTCGTTATAATTATATCTCTACAATCCGCCTTAACCAGTGAATTCAAAACATAGTCGATGCAGAGCTTGCCAGCAATAGGCATAAGGGGTTTTGGTCTGCGCTCAGTAAGGGGACGCAATCTTGTGCCCTCTCCGCCTGCAAGTATCACTGCCTTCACACAAACCCCTCACTTTGTGCCTATATTAATTTTACCTTTCTTGAGCAGTTCCTCAATGCTCTTTTCTGCAAACTCGTCGTATATCTTCTCGTCCATCAGTTTCTTCCTGACATTATCATTATGTTCCTCAATTATTCGCTCCGCTTCAATTTCTTCCATTTTCAGTTCTCGCCTTGTAGTAATTATTTTTTCACGCATCTCCCTTGCCTTCAAATGACACTCTGTTGCTTTTGCCTTTAACCCAGTATATTCCTCATGCTTCTTATTTGCTTCTGCAATTACATGTGAGATTTCGTCAACGATGCTCTTTATTTTTTCATTGTACTCCTTTACCTGCGCACTCAGCACAACTACCTCCGCATGCTCTTTATTTGCCTCATTAAACAGATTTGTGATCATCTCGTCAAGTGTCTTTACCTCGGAAATTAGATTTTCCTGCTCACCAAGGATGGTCTTTAATTGCTTCAGTTCCTCGGTCTTTTGTTTTATCCGGGCAATCACCTCACGCTCTTCTTCGAGCGGAAGCGATGTGGTCTGCTGCTTTCGGTCAAGGGCTGCAATTTCCTCTTCCAATCCCTTTACCTCCTCTTCCAGATTTTTTCTAATCCTTCCTCTCTTATCCTTTCTCAGCCCCACGAGCTCTCTTGCTTTGGCATTCATTTCATCCCGCTTCTTCTTGTGCAATGCGAGCTTTTCTGCAAATTCCCGTTTCTCCTTCTTTAAACTTTCAATTTGCTGCATGAGTTCTTTTTTCTTCTGGTTCAACGCATCGCGCTCCGCCTTAACACGCTCCGCTTCCGCATTATATTCGTCACGCTTCTCTATCAGCGCCTGGTACTTTTTTTCCGCAGCGTACATTTCTTTTTTTGCAAGTGCAACCCGCTTTCCTTCGTCATCTAACTGTTCTTCCGGCATTTTCTCGCCTCTGTAAGTTGTTTAACGATAAGATACGCAATAATTGCAGCTGAAAAACCTGCATCGATATTCACCACACAAACCGGACTGCAGGACTGTAGCATTGTGGAAAGTGCAGCTTCGCCATTTCCAGCATGCCCGTAACCCACGGAAACGGGCACACCTATCACAACCTTGTTCACGAGAGATGATACCAGTGTTGGAAGTGTTCCTTCTCTACCAGCTACCACGATGTAGCAATCTACATTCTTCATCTTTGTAAGTGCATCGATAATTCTATGTGGTCCCGCTACACCCACATCAAATTCAAGGATTGTTTTACATCCTAAAATCTCAAGAATTGCCCTTGCCTCCTCAGCCACCGCAATATCTGCAGTACCTGCAGTGATGATGCCAACCGTACCCTCTACCTCAGATTCAAATTTACCAGCATAGAACACCTTTCCTTTTTCGTAATAAACGCCACCAAATTCCCTTCCAAGGGATTTAGCACGGATTGCATTACACCTTGAAATTATCACATATCCAAGTGTATCCAGACACCGTTTCACAACTTCATGCAGGACTGCATCATCCTTCGTATCTCCAAGCACAACCTCAGGTACGCCCGTTCTTTCCCTTCTAAACACATCGTACTTTACATACTCTTCAATATTCATAATCTTCTGGCTCAATATTTTTTCAGCGTCTTCGATTGATATCTTACCGCTTTTTACATCCTCAAGAACTTTACGCATGTCAACAATTGGTATAACACCAACCGTTTAAAAACTTTCGCTTCTATGTCTGTCGGTTCAAGTAAAGCATATTAACCCCATATCTTATTCACAATACGGTGAAAAAATGAATGTGAGATTCCTTGCGTGCCTTGTCATTATGCTTTTGTTATTACCTGCACAGGCGGATGTGCATGGAGAAACTACAATGGTATGGAACGCAGACACGGATTTCAGATTGGGTACGCTGACAAATCTTACAATTAGTGGAACTGGAAATGAGGCAATGCTCTGTCTGAATTACACAGACGCATGGACTGCCTGGAACTGCGTTAGCCAGCCTCCTGCCAGATACGGACATATGCTTGTTTATGCAGAGAATTTCATTGTGCTTTTTGGCGGTACGAATGGAGTTTTATTCTTTAACGATACATGGATACTGGTAAATGGTACATGGACACAAAAAACTGGAATAAATGCACCGCCTGCTAGAGCATACCATGGAATGGCATACAGCAACAGCACAAAACTCGTGTATGTGTTCGGGGGTAAAAACGCAACTGATGTTTTTAATGACTTCTGGGCATACAATATCCTAACAGACACATGGACTAAACTCACACCCTCTTCTGTGCCTCCAGCTAGATATGGATTTGCACTGTCTGCACACTCAAACGGAAACATACTATTATTTGGCGGTAGAGACAGCAGTGGAAACCGAAATGACCTCTGGGAATACAGTTACAGCACGAACACATGGACAAACCGCACACCAGCAACATTGCCATCTGCATGGCCATCTGCAAGGTATTATCACACACTTGCATTCTCCAGCCAGGATTCCCGTTTCTATCTCTTCGGCGGTTATGGAAACACACCACTTAGCGATTTCTGGGCGTACAACTACACTGCCAGTACATGGTCTGCTTTACCCAACGCACCACCCGCAAGGTACGGGCATGCGATGGGCTACCTCCAGGGAAGGATTATCGTAAGTGCAGGGAGAGACAACAGCGGAGTGCTGGGTGACACATGGGAATACAACTGCACATCATCGTCCTGGCGTCAACTTTCCCCGGCCCAGCCAATCTCGGGTGTTGCATTCTCTGGCTTCACTGCTTCTGAAAAACAGATTTTTGTACATGCGGGTTGGAACAGCACTGCCTGTGCAAATACCCAGATTTTTCCATCCTACACATCGGGACTTTTTGAAACCCAGATAGTAGATGGATTAAGAACAACATATCCGCTATACATTCAATGGACTCCTGCAATTCAGTCGCATGGAGAACTCAAAGCCCAGATTGCGATTAACACCAACAATGCCACATGGAACTTTGTTGGTCCTGACGGCACATCAAATACATACTTTGAAAATGGTTATGGGAAAATCACAAATTTGAACGGAAGGTATTTCAAAATAAGGATGTACTTCACATCTGAGCTGGGAATGTTCTCGCCTCTGCTTGACACGCTCACACTTGGATATAATAGAGTTCCCGACCCTCCAGCACCTGTTGCTCCAGCTGGAATTTTGAATACATCCATGCTTACCTTCTCATGGAAATTCAACGATGTGGATACGGTTGACTACCAGAGTGCATTCAGGGTGCAGGTGAGCACGAACACAAATTTTAATCCCGTAGTTCTGGATTCGGGCATCATCGCCTCATCTTCGCAGTCATGGGAGAACTCGAGTTTGGGAGATGGAGCATACTACTGGCGTGTGATGTGCAGGGATGCAAATGGATACTGGAGCTCGTATTCCCAGGCAATTTATTTTGTGCTGGACACCACGCCTCCATCAGGTATCGTTGTGATAAATAACAATGCCAGTTATACAAATTCCCTGAGCGTCACACTCACGCTCACATACACCGATACACTTTCTGGAATGAAGGACATGTGCATCTCAAACAATGGATTTGTCTGGAGTGCATGGGAACAGCCAGCACAAACAAAACAATGGCAGCTCGATGCGGGTGATGGCACAAAGTATGTGTATGTGAAGTTCCGTGACAATGCAAACAATACATATATCGCTGGAGATAGCATAGTCCTCGACACCGCTCCGCCAGGGTGTTCAATCACGATAAACAACAACAGTGCTTACACAAACACTGAGAATGTGTGGATTCAGCTCTCTGCGGAGGACGCTACATCCGGTGCAGACGCAATGCGTATCTCAAACGACGGAAGCACATGGAGTGCATGGCAGGCAATCAGTGCTCAGTTCCCATGGACCCTTTCATCCGGTGACGGTTTAAAGACCGTATATGTGGAAGTAAGAGATAGGAGTGGACTTACTGCTCGCTGTGCAGATTCAATATATCTTGATAAGACCCCGCCATCAACACCAGAAATACTCGATGAGCCCGCATTTACAAATGGTTATTCGAACACAATCGCATGGAATGCAGTGAGTGATGCAATATCCGGGGGCGTATTATATGAGGCGCAGTGCTCAAACACACCCGCATTTTCATGGGTTGTAAGTTCTGGCTGGATTTCCGCAACCACATATACCTTTTCCTCGCTCAGCCATGGATATACATACTACTACCGCGTGCGTGCAAGAGATGCACTCGGGAATACCGGTGCATACTCCAGGATTGTGAATTCCACCCAGGATGCGGTTGGCCCAAACATCGTTCAAACTGCACCACCTGGAGGAGCATATCTCAATCCTGAGAACATCCTGCTTTCATGGAAGGCAAATGACGATACATCTGGCTTAACCGGGACATACCATGTGCAGATTTCCCAGGATGATACATTTCTCATGTGCAGTATTGACACATATATCTCCGGAGCGACAGGCAATAATGCAGACACAATTTATCATGTTCCAGCACTGGCAGATGGGACATATTTCTGGCGTGTGCAGGCAAAGGACACTGCGGGAAACTGGGGGCAATATTCCCAGATCTCCTACTTCACTGTGGATGCACAGAAGCCACGCATTGTGTGCAACAAATACATATACGGCTGGTATTCAACAAATCCAGGCAGTGTTATTGATGTGGACTTCTATGCCAATGGTTACGCACCATTGAGCACTGCCAGGTACAGGGTGCTGGGCAAGCCATGGCACACTATCTTTCAGGGAGGCTTGAGCCAGTATACTCAGAACTGGGGCGTGTCATGGGAAGACCTGGAGGAAGGAACAAACCAGGTTATTATAGAACTTGAGGATGCAGCGGGTAATGTCGAGAATGCGGGCATATACATACTAAAAGATACAGGCGCACCTGAAAGCACTGCAGTGACTGCTGGGGCACTGGGTACAAATGGGTGGTTCATCTCAGATGTGCATATTAAACTTGAGGCACATGACAGTGTGTCTGGCATTGATAAGATAATGTACAGAATTTTTGATGGCACAGCATGGAGCGAGGAAGCGGAGTACCTCTCTGAAATTATTCTCAACAAAAGTGGTTGTTATATTATTGAGTACTACAGCGTGGACAATGCCCGAAATACCGGGGAAAGAAGGAGCATGAATGTAACGATTGATACCGAAATCCCGATTTCATTTGCAGTTGCCAGTAATTATGTTAACGAAACACCATGCACAATTAATATCTCTGCCTACGACGCATATTCGGGCATAAAGGGCATTTATTACGCTATCGACAATGCAGATTACAACTTCATCGCAAGCCCGAATGGAACCGTGATGCTAAATACGGAGGGGTTGCATCAGATTACATTCTTTGCAGTGGATTTGGCAGGAAATAGAGAACTGGAAAAGCATGTAAGCGTGTGTGTAGATACTTCTCCACCGGTCACAAATTTCACATGGGAAAGGGAAGATGGAAAAGGAATACTAAGGTTCCATGCAATCGATGCAATTTCCGGCCTGAATACTACATATTTCTGGATTTATGATAATTTAACAAATATGCTCTACATGTCTGGTGAGTATGTGCTACCCCTGGCACTCGAAGAAGGGATATGGCGTATTGAGTATTACAGCACAGATGTGGCAGGAAACTGCGAAGTTCTGAAATCTGAGATTGTTGTGATGGACTGGCATGAGCCATCTATTACCGTATGCACAGAAAATAACATTACAGGCACAAACAACTCAACAATTCTATTGCTCGTAAATGCAAGCGACAACATCGGAATTGCAGGAATGTCGCTCAGCAATGATGGCTATAACTGGAGCGCATGGGAAAACTGGAGCAATGAGGTGCCCTGGGAACTTCCAGAGAAAGATGGAATACACACCGTTTATGTCAGGGTCATGGATTTTGCAGGTAACATGAATACAAGCACATTCCAGATATGTCTTGATACCGTGCAACCCGTGCTCTTTGATGTATTCCTGCCAGATCTAATCTGCGGAAACTCCACAGTGCTCCTGAAATGGTACTCCTCTGAGAACTGCCTTACATACCTGTACTTTTCACCGGATGGAGAAAATTTCTCCCTGATTGCAAACACAACCCAGAATGAGTTTCCATGGCATGTGCCTGAGGTTGACACAGAGCACGCAAGAATTATGCTCAGAATTTTTGACGCTGGCGGGAATTCTGCTGAATTCATATCAGAACCAATTGTAATTGATTCCACAAAACCGGATGTGGTGAGTGTGTCCCCGGAGTACTGCGAGCCAGAAACCTGGATAGAAATCCATTTCTCAGAGGACATGGATAAAATCTCCGTAGAACGCGGATTCGTGATTCAGCCATATGTGTCTGGAAACTTTTACTGGCTAGACAACAGGACCATGATTTTCGTACCGGATAAAAAATTATCTGAAGGCCAAACCTATAAAATAATAATCAAAAAAGATGCCATGGATGCTGCGGGCAACCATATAAACCAGCGTGTGCTGTTCATAACTGTAAAGTCATATCTTTATCTGTATGTGCTGATTGCAGTGCTCCTAATTGCATGTGTAATTGGATGTATTGGGTATTACTGGCATCGAAAACGAAAAAAGGCAAGGATGATGCGGGCAAGGGTGTTCTAGCGTGAGGAAAAATCACACTACGCACTTAATTCTCCAACACGGTACCTCTCATGCAGTTCTCCGATTTTGCCCTTGTTCCAGCTACTGATTTTTGAGAAGAAGCCAGTCACCCTTGTTATGCCCTCAACATTTGTGCTTCCGCATGCGGGGCATGTCTCACTCAATCCCCTGTGCGTTTTGCCACAGTCAAGGCAGGATGTAAACTCCGGGCTGAATGCAATCTGCGCATTTTGCGTGTTCTTGAACACCTTTAAAACAAAGTTTGAAAGGGCTTCCACATTCGGTCTGCTCTCTCCAAGCCAGATATGTGTGAGTGCGCCCGCCTCTATGGGTGGATGGAACATGCCTTCCTTCTTTACCCTTTCAATCGGACTCATCGGCACCGAGACATTCAGATATGTGGAGTTTGTGTAGTATATCTCGCCTTTCTTTCTATCCCCCTTGATTACCGTAGGTGTTTGTAGTGGATAGTGCTTCATGTCCAGCTTCGCAAATCGATACGCAGTGCTCTCCGCAGGCGTCTGTTCCAGCACGACTTTTATTCCATGCTGTGCACTCAAGCGTTCTGCCTCTTTTTTCATGTAGTTCACAACCTTTAGCCCGAATTTGATTGCCTCAGCATTTTCATGTAACTGGTATCCGGTATGATACTGTACCATTTCATTCAAACCCAGAAGACCAATGAGAAACGATGCACGGTGCAATCTGTAATACGGTTCACCATCGAGCTCCATTGCGAGAAGTGCCAGTGGTCCATGCTTTCCCATCTTTAATATCTGTGAGATGAACTCTCGTTTTTGCATGTGTGCCTTAACTGCCAGCTCCATTCTTTCGCTGAGAATTTCAAAGAGCTTTGTGTCGTCTCTGTTTGCAATGTATGCGATTCTTGGCAGATTTAGTGTGATGTTCTGCATTGCAGAGTACCTCATTTTCCAGGGTGTCATTGCATCATCCAGGTCATTTTTTTCAAGTTTAAATGCCAATCTACAGCATTCACTGATTTTTGCAGTTCCGCCACGGTCAAACACAAAGTATGTGTTTCCCTTCTCAACCGCAACCTGTGAGATAAGGTTCAGGAAGGTATCATATCCTTCTGTCTCAAACAACTTCTCGGTGATGTGCACATTGGGTTTCGGGAAGAAGAATGGCCTGCCCATTGCATCGCCTTCAAGATAAACCTGAAATAATGCTTTCAAAAAGCGGTGTGACTCTTCAATGTAATCTGAATATGTATTGCCAGTCGGCTTTCCTTCTGGACCTATTGCAGGAACATCTTCGAAGTGTTTTGGCACTTCCCAGTAAAGATTCAGGTCACTGAATATTGACTGTCCGCCCCTTGCAACCGCCTGCTGTGCAAACTCAAACACGAGCATCTGAGCAATCTGTTTCATTCGTTCATCGTCTACACTGGTAAGATACGGAGCGAAAAATATATTGAAGGCATCCCACCCAATCGCACCTGCAAAGTGTCCCTGTAGAGCTGCAGAAAACTTAACAATCTGGGCAATCAGCACTTCAGGGTGTTTTGCTGGCTTCGCAATTGATATTGCGTTCGGGAGATTTAGCCCGAATCTTTTGACATATTCGATGTTCTGGCCACTGCAGTACGGGCGGTCTATGAAACCCAGGTCATGAAGATGAATGTCGCCACGCATGTGTGCATCTGCAACATCCTGTGTAAACACCTCAAGCAGTGCATACTCTTTTTTAATCTGCTCTGCAAGTGTAAGATTTGTTGCTTCTGGTCCATGCGGCACATTTGCGTTTTCCTTGTTTGGATTCAGTAAAATCATTTTTACATCATATACTGGCACACCTAACCTTGTGTGCTGTCTCCTTACCTTCTCAAGTCCGTACTCAAGCAATTTCGCATTCGTTATTTCTCTGATAAGCGGGGCAGTGATTACCTCAATTCCCATATTCTTTATCATTTTTTCGACTTCTCTTGCAACAATGAGTGCTGCGTCCGGGCTTATTGCGGTTTCCCGCATGAGCGCTTCATATATCTTTTCCTTGCTCCATTCTTTTATTTCCTCGTCAGATGTCCTTACGAAGAGCGAGAGTTCTGTACTCTCAGTTGCTTTATCCATAAATTTCACCTCGTTCTGGCTAATCTTCCTGCATTCACAATTTATCCCTTGCTTATAAATTTTTTTTAAACAACTTTTTCACCAGAAATGGTAAATAAGCAGGGGAGGAAAAAGATTATATTTTACCAACTCTGTTACCAATCATGGAAGAACTTGTGTTTGAGTTGAATGAGAAATTAAAAGACAGAATTGCCAGAATACTGCGAGATAGTGCAGAAAAATCAATAAATCAAATTCATAAAGAATTATCCAGGTGGGAAGACACAAAGTCACTGCACCGCCTGACACTTACAGGTTATCTGCATGCGCTTGCAGATATGGGTATACTTATTGAAAAGCAAATTCCACCTGCAAAGGTGTATTCACTCTCACCCATGCAGAAAAAGGACATTTACACTGCGGTAAGCACTGCAATTAAAGAGCGTGGTTACGCTGAGAACGAGGCAATCGAGATATACACTTATATTCTCTCAGCCATGTTCAAAAGACCTGTCCTCGAAGACGAACTGAAATTTGGAAACTTCAGTAACTTCAAAATTCTAAAGTCAGTAAATCTGAAGTCCACAGAAAAAAGCGAGATGTTGCAGCGGTTGAAGCGTGTGATAAAACAGGATGTTGACAGTGAACGAGCATATCTTCCAAACAGCACCCACGACGAGGAAATGAAGGAGATACTCACTGCAATATTGCTTGAAGATTATGGTGCAAAAACACTAAGAATTGATAAAAAACCAAAACAAGAAAAGATTACAGTGGAAGATCATTGAATGCGCTCTTTTTTTACCGTCTTCTTATCCTCAACCGTATCAGGCGATGTTATTATCCTTTCTGTGCCGAACTTTGTGAGCTTATCCGTTTGTTCCGCCTCTCTTCTGAATTCAGCATCCAGCTGATTTATCTCGCCCTCAATTTCAGCATGCTTTGGAATTGGTCCGAGAACATCCTCCACCTTACCAACGGTCTTCTCAATTTCCTCAACCTTGATTGGTTCCCGTTCCGGGAGCTTTCTACCCATGCCCAGATACTCTGCAGCACCCTCTACCAGCTTTGTAAGCTCAAATGGAATCACAAACTTTGTTGAAGCACCTTCTCCAAGTTTTTTAACTGCTTCGAGAGAGAGCACAGTAAGGGCTTTCTGGTCAAGTGGAAGTGCACCCACTGAGAGAATGCGCAGTTTCTGTGCATCACCCTGTGCCTCAAGAATTGTAGCAAGCCGGTTACCCTCAGCCACTAGAATCTTTGATTGTCGTATACCCTCTGCCTCCAGAATCTTTGCTCGCTTTTTTCCCTCAGCTACCAGAATTGCTGAGCGCTTCTCACCATCCGCCCTGAGTATCGCTGCACGGCGCTGCCTCTCTGCAGCGGTCTGCTCCTCCATTGCGGATTTAACCGGCCCAACAGGGTCAACTTCCCTTATTTCCACCGCCTCTACTTTCACACCCCATTTGTCTGTTTCCTCATCTAAAATATCCCGCAATCTTGCATTTATTTTTGCACGGTTGTAAAGCACCTCATCCAGTTCCATATCACCAATTACTGACCTGAGCGTGGTCTGTGCAAGTGCCACCGTTGCAATCCGGTAGTTCGTCACCTCCATATACGCCTTCTTTGGGTCAATCACTTTAATGTAAATTATCGCGTCAACATTTGTGGGTGAGTTATCCTTTGTTATTACTTCCTGGCGTGGCACATCAAGCACCTGTGTTCTTAAATCCATTCTGATCACATCGGTCACAAGTGGAATTACAAAATTCACACCCGGGTGCATGATACCCCTGTATGTGCCGAGCACAACCTTTATTCCCTGCTCATATGGTGAGATCACTTTTACCGCACTTGCGGCAATCGCAATCACTGCGATAAGCACGAGCATTGCTAGAAGAATTACCAACCACATATCCATTTTATCATCTCCATCGCTAGTAATTGTGATGTAATATATTAATGTATCTTTCATGGTACGGAACGCTGGGGAACCCTGACAAATCCTCAAAATTTACTGTTTACTTCATTCCAAGCATTTCCGCAAATGCTTCCAGACGCAATCTTATCTGAGCGGGTGTATTTCCTGGCAGGTCTCCCTGGACTGTAAGGAATGGATATGGCAGTGCCTTTCGCAGTACATCATCTTCAAGCACATGGTGACATGCATACTGCGTGTAGTGTATCACACCATCCACCTTCCTGCGTTCGAGTTCTTTTTGAAGGTATGTAATTCTAAACGAAACTGGACGGGCAAATGTATAGGTGGAATAGTTCTTAATGAGTTCTTGAATGCTCTGCCCGGATATCCTTGCGAACTCGTACGGCAATTCGTCAAACACGATATGTAATCCTGATTGCTGTGCGACCTCATGAAAATCGCGGTATATTGGAGGCACACCTATCAGGGCAACTCTGGGTAAATGGCCCAGTTCCGTGTCTTCAATCATTTTTGCCATGCTAACCATCGTTTCTGGGTTACTGCCCAGATCACTGAGTTTTATCATAAAATCAAATGCCTGCTTTGCACTGACCCGTGCCATATTTCTTCGTTTATCAATTTCCAGCCCGAGTTTTTTTACATCGTGCACCATGCGGAATGCATCAGCGCATCTTGCATCGCCTAAAAATAAAAGTAATTTTGAGAACTCCTCCTCGAGCATTTTTTCATCGCCTGAAAACGGATAAAAGAAATAGTGTGTGTCTATCCCGCTCATCTCAATTTTTTGCCCGTCAACGAGTGAGTTATGACAATCACCACCTGCAACAACAACCACCTTTTCTACAAGCTTCTTTTCAATCACTATATCACGCCAGATTGCAGTCCATGCACACAGTTTGTATCGCGGAAAGTATTCTACATATGGTACAAAATTGTTCAGGTCGAGCGGAACATTGCCAGTGAGATAAATGAGTTCCGGTGGTACCAGTGCTGTAATTCCTATCTTTGTCATTTTCCACACATCTTATTTTTACTTAACCCGCACGGTCTCGAGATTTAGAGGTGCCTTTGTTTCCATTCCGTATCGCTTATATATTGCGCTGGCAAGCTCGATGCACCTGTTCTCTTCTCCATGGCACACAATAACCTTTTCTGGTTTGGTGTCCAGTGCCCCAATATAGTTGAGCAACTGCGTTCTATCTGAATGCCCTGAGAATCCCTCACAGGTTTCAACGAGCATTTCAACCTTTACCTCATGTGTCTGACCCTTCACATTCATATTAAGTTCTTTAAGACCTTTCTGCAATCGCCTGCCCAGCGTCCCTTCACCCTGATATCCAACAAAGATCAGTGCGTTCTTTGAATCTCCTGCCCATGCACGGAAATACTCCATCACCGGACCACCATTCATCATACCAGAAGTTGCAAGCACAATGCAGGATTCTACATCACCCAGTATTGATTCCCTCTTTTCCGCACTATCCACTCTCTGGAAGATATTTGAAAGGAAGGGATTTTCACCACTCTGGATTATCAACTGCCTCAGATGACTGTTTAGATACTCAGGATATGTTGTATGAATTCCAGTTGCCTCATAAATCATACCATCAAGATACACCGGGACTGGCGGTATATCTCCGATTTTCATTTTCTCTTCGAGAACGAGCATAACTTCCTGCGAACGCCCCACTGCAAACACCGGGATGATTACCTTTCCACCCTTTGTCAGCGTTTCACGGATTATCTGCGTTAATCGCTCCGATGCCTCCTCTCTTGTGGGCTGTGTATCCTTGTGACCACCGTATGTGGCTTCAATGACCAGCGCCTCCAATCTTGGAAACTTTGTAGCGGTTGGATTGAAGAGCCATGTTTTCTCATATTTTATATCGCCAGTGAATGCGATGTTATAGAGCCCTTCTCCAATGTGGAAGTGCGCCACAGCAGAACCCAGAATATGCCCTGCATTATGAAATGTGAGACGCACATCCGGTGATATGTCTGTAGTTTCTCCGTACCTGAGTACAATCGTGTGCTTCAGCATCTCCCGCACATGTTTTGACTCATAAAGTGGCTTCTTTCCTTCCGCCTGGGATACACGAATATAATCTATCTGAAGTAATGTCATAAGGTCCCTTGTTGGTGGCGTGCAATACACGGTGCCGGTGTATCCGAACTTGAATAATGCAGGTACAAGCCCCGAATGGTCCAGGTGTGCATGCGTTACCACGATTGCATCAATCTCAGAAAAGCTGTTCTTTATTTCTGGTATGTAAAAGTATGGCGTTCCATTACCATCAGATGATGTGTCGAGCCCGCAATCGATCAGAATAAGACTCTCTGGCGTGCTCAGGAGTGCTGCACTCCTGCCAACTTCTCTAAAACCACCGAGTGCAGTTACACGCACCCATTTATCAGTTTTTGTCACAGCACGGCATATGCGTGCACTCACATCGCCCAGAAATTTTTTTCTCTCAGTGTTATATTCTCTGAGAAGTTTTCTGATTTCCTCAACCGTCTTTGAAGGAATTGGTGGTGCACGCACAATTCTTGGTACCCATCCTGTTTTTTTCTTGATCTCGTTTTCAATTGAGTTATTTGTGCCCGATGCCTTTACAGGGTCTCCCGCTTCGATTGTGACCTCGCCAGTATCCTCATCAAAAAATATGTCCTTTATGTCCGCATCCTCTGGAATGCATTTTCTTATTTCGTCCTCAGCAACTTTCTGGTCCTTAACAATCTTCGGGTCTGGTCGTACAAGTATCCGCTTCCTTATCGTTTGTGCAATCTGCTTCACAAGTTCAGGGTTTTCTGCGAATTTATCAATGTCCTTTGTGTAAACGATTACAGTGGGTCCTTCCATCGTCACATCAGAAACATCAATCTCCGCGGAAACAATATTTCGTATTGCACTTCTGACTTCCTTCAAAACATCATCGAGCCGTGTCATAGATAATCACATTAAACATAAAAATAATAAAACATAAACTAATTGGTTATAGTTTTAACTTGCTTATCCGCTTTTTTATTTCATCGTCTGCGAGTTCTCTGAATTCCCTGTCAGATATCACTGCCACTGCCATTCCATCGCCAGATGCTGAATCCCGCTTCATTGCCGCATTAAGTCCTCTAATCGCAATATCAACTCCTTCAGCGGTGCTAATTTCATCACGGTAATGCTCTTCAAGAACGCCGTAAGCGTATGGTGAGCCAGAACCAACAGAAACATATTTGTCCTCGATGCTACCACCAACTGCATCAAGTGAGAACACATGCGGGCCCTTTGCATCTACACCACCAATTAAAAGCCCTACATAGTACGGAAAGTACCTGTTCCCGTTGAGAATGTTTGCCATGAGTGTCGCTGCGCCCTCTACCGTGATTGGCGTATTTCTTTTCAGCTTGTAGAGTTCCACCTCTGCTTTAAGATACCTTGCAAGGAGCTGTGCATCACCCACAAGCCCGGCAATTGTCAGTCCCAGATGTTCGTCTATCTTGAACAGTTTCTTTGTTTCTTTGTGGGCTATGAATGTGCCCATTGTTGCGCGTCTCTCAGTTGCCAGCACAACGCCGTCTTTGCACACAATTCCGATGGTTGTTGTTCCGTGTTTTAACTCTTCTGGAATATTTTCCATAAAACCACCTTCTGTTTTCCTAAAAGGCAGTTAGAAGTAATGTGTTGCAATATATAAGGGTTTCTAAATGCTGCATGGACTTGTAGTATCCGCTGTATTTTGCTTCCTTATCGTGCTTCAGTGCTCTTATGTCCGTGGCATCTTCTGCAATCCGTTCTCCAATTTGTATCCCCCTTTTCTCTGCCTCCTCTCGAATTATAGTGATTACTAACCGAAATAACTCCGGGAATCGTTCTACACCGATTCTTTCATTCATAAACTCTCGGACCAGCTCGTATGTAGGTTTCTTATCAAATCCCAGCATCTTTGCGTCTTCCTCGCTAAACTTCCGATATGCTGCTAAAATAGAGTTTTCTCTGGAGAAGAGATAATAGAGGAAAAATCGTATTCTTGGCGGTAGTCTTGGTTCTATCTTTTTGAAATCTTTGTAAATTGCGGGGTTGTCAAAAAACGGGAGGAGCGGTTCCACATTCAGACACGCTGCAAATTCCACTGCTCTCACTGGGTGGTCTTTGTCTGGCTTTACAAAGACACATTTTTCAAGTTGAGTTAGCATTGCTTCCAGTAATTGTTGTTCGCCCTCGCTGAGTGTCTGGCACTTCACAGCCCAATAATTTTGGATTTTTGAGTATATCTCACACATCCCATCATCTTTTTTATGGAAGGAAAATAACACAAAAACAAAAAGCCTACGGGAAATGCTGAGAACCGTATGGTTTTATATAGTAGAAGCCCGAATCTTTAATCTCCACTGAAAATAAATAGAGATAAAAAAAGTTATTTGCGTCTGCGAATCGCAGCAACGCCCAGTAGTGCAATGGCAAGTGCAATCACTGCAAGTGGTGAGAGTTCTGGTGTCGGAGCGCTCAGCGGGTACATGTCATAGGCACCTGCACCGCCAGTAATGGGATACGCGTCTGGTGTGCCCCAGCCATTGCCATCCCAGTTGCTCCAGTAGTTGCCTTCCTGTGCTGTGTTGTCGTACCAGGTATTACCGCCAGCATTGTCGTATGCTTGGCAGTTTCCGTTCACGCCCTTGCCTGCACCGTTGTTCTGGTAGAAGTTGTTGTGGTGGATGATGTTGCCTGTAGAACTGGATGTGATGTAGATTGCATACTTTGTGTTGTGGTAGAAGGTGTTGGTCGTGATGTTGTTGTTGCTTGAGCCACCCAGGTATATGCCATAGTAAGAATTGTAGGAGCAGTTGTTGTTCGTGATGTTGTTGTTGCTTGAGCCACCCAGGAATATGCCATAAGAATTGCCGGAGCAGTTGTTGTTCGTAATGTTATTGTTGCTTGAGTAATACAGTAATATGCCTCGAGAATTGCTAGAGCAGTTGTTGTTCGTAATGTTATTGTTGCTTGAGTAATCCAGGAATATGCCATAAGAATTGCCGGAGCAGTTGTTGTTCGTGATTGTGTTGCTGCTTGAATAACCCAGGACTATGCCATCGTAAGAATTGCTGGAGCAGTTGTTGTTCGTGATGTAGTTGTTGCTTGAGGAAGACACGGATATGCCATAAGAATTGCCCGAGCAGTTGTTGTTCGTGATGTTGTTGCTTGAGGAAGACACGGATATGCCATAAGAATTGCCCGAGCAGTTGTTGTTCGTGATGTTGTTATAGTTGCTTGAGGAATCCAGGTATATGCCATAGTAAGAATTGTAGGAGCAGTTGTTGTTCGTGATGTTGTTATAGTTGCTTGAGGAATCCAGGTCTATGCCAAAGTAAGAATTGTAGGAGCAGTTGTTGTTCGTGATGTTGTTATAGTTGCTTGAGTAATACAGTAATATGCCATAGTAAGAATTGTAGGAGCAGTTGTTGTTCGCCAGCGTTCCGTGTTGGACATTTTTCAGATATATTCCACTTCCATAAGGATCTGACCCCGTGTTCGTAGCGTTCCATAATTTACAGTTCTCTACAACAAACCACACATTTGTATTCTCAATCCAGATACAGTAAGTGCCACCATTTCCGTCTATCTCATAGCCACCAATAATGTATGGATTCCCCTGCGTGCCATCACCAGGCCAGCCCTCACTAGATGCCTGGCTTGCAAAGTCAGTATTTCCGTTTATGTATATCGGCGCATGCGCTGTCCCCTTTATTTCCATGCTTATGCTTTCTGTTCTTACCACCGCTTGCTCTGCCAGATACAACCCGAACAAACTCACCTTTGCATTCTCGAACTTCAGTGCGTTTTCCACCTTGGACTCCTTGCCCTGCCAGTCAACCATGTAGAAGTACACTGCGTACTTTTCGCCAACACCAAGCAAGGACTTGCTCGCCATCGTTTCCATCTGCTTTCCGTTTGTTGCGGAATCCACGCTCTGCTTCACAATCCAGTTCCATTCGTAAGGCACAGTGCCTGCGAACTCAAGCACTCTGCTCGCCTCGATTTTTCCGTTCTTGCCAAGAATTTCAATCGCCCTGTCCGCACCCACAGCAAATTTATCAGACGGCTTGAAGCCCGTGTTTGCGTTGTTGTCTGTGTCGATAAACACATATGCTACATCTCTACCATTTGCGTTTGGTATTGCGTTTTCACGAATTTCTGCAACATACACTGGATTTTCATTCGGCACTTCCACGATGTATCTCCCATCGCCATACAGCATGTTGCCATACACCTTCGCATAGAACGCAACATTCCTGCCAGATTCTGTGCTTGCATACTCTGCAATATCGATATTCTCAGGCACATCGCTTAAACGCTCCTTGCTCTGCTTTGCAACGCTCTGCCAGTCCTCAAAATTGCCATCTATCGAAATCGTGTTTCGTTGCTGGTTCTGATATGTCAGCACTGCAAAAACGCCGAGAACGAGGAAGCAAAGTACAGCAACAGCCAGGATGGGGCTTCGCCCCCTCCCTAACCCCCTGCGCTCCGCAAGAATTTTTCCGTGCTTCTTCTCATTTCCGGACGAATTTCTTAGCGTTCTCCCATTCAGTCCATTCGTCAATCCGTTTGTATAACCATTTGTCAATCCGTTTGCCAGTCCAGTTCTCCGTGCATTCCCATGCACCCTTCGAATGTCTATCCCTCGGGTCACCTTACTATTCATCAAATCACCTCTTCTGTATTAAGCAGTTATGTTATATAAATATTGGTGTTGG
>Ga0078972_1006232_pt1 | contig 28717 bp, 19 predicted proteins | sample YelNatPaOPGAMG01_FD_67568 | JGI IMG/M metagenome (GOLD analysis project Ga0078972, IMG submission 67568) | Hot spring thermophilic microbial communities from Obsidian Pool, Yellowstone National Park, USA - OP-RAMG-01 (SPADES assembly) (version 2) | ecosystem: Environmental > Aquatic > Thermal... | reverse complement strand
AACCTAGGTTCACTATTACTTTTTTTGAATACAACCCAAAAAACTCCTTTTCTATGCCTTGTAGCAATTGTTGCTGTTTTTCCTCCATTTGTGGTGCTTGTTGCTGTGGCGAAGTTTCTTGAGGTTGAGATTTTTTTGGTACAAACCGAGGACTACCATCAGGCTTCAAAGCAGGTTTGCTAGTTGGGTTTTCTTTACCACGTAAATATATCAACGAACCACCAATTATTTGAGTCGGGTTTCCAAATCCGGCCTCTATGAGACTACTTGCTTCTTTGTTAAATCTCTCGTCTTTCACATTCATAAGGAAATTGCGCAATTCTTTTTCTATTTCTTCTGGGGTTTTTTGAATTTTTAACAGATTTTTTTCAACCAAATAACCGAAAAGTTTATCAGCCACTGCTGGTTTATTTTTTAGATAGTAATACAAGCCAAATTTATTACCATATGCCTTTTGATATTCTAAGAAAAATTTGTCGTTTTTCAAATATCCTAACGCAGCAGAGACTGTTTTCTCATCTGCAAAAACCGAAGAAATTTTTTTATCGAGAGAGTATATATAAGGCAACATCTTAAGATAAACTCGTTTCAAAAACAAACCAGGTGTTTTGTCATAAAGATCTTTTATTCCTTTTGTCAATCTTGAAACATTTTCATCTCCTATTTCATTGGTGGCAATAAATTTTTTTATAAAATCATCCACCTCGTCCATTTTTTCACCTCTTTATTCGCTTAATATAATTCGCCTATAATTCGCCTACTCCTCCTCCTTCTGGTTTTTTTTGTTCTTTGTTCGGCTGCCCCGTAGGTTTCGCCGGCTTCCTCACTGGCGACTTCTTTTGCGGCTTCTCCTTCTTAGGTTTTTCCTCTCTTGTTGGTGCGGTTGTTGGTGCGCGTCCACCGCTACGCTGCGTCTCTCCTGTAGTTCCTGTTTCTTTGGACAGTCCAGGAGCAATCTCAATACCAAAAGTATTATACGTTGCTGGCATTAATTCAGTGCTGCCTTTATATTTCTTGTAAATTCCTTTTTTCAATTGCTCATTTAACCATTTAGCACGGTCCTTTTGTTCTAGACTTTTAAATACTTTATCTTTATCTTTATAAAGTTCTTTTTTTACGAAATCATAGAAATTAGTTACTCCGATTTTATTATCTTCTATATTATCTTCTATATTATTTTTTTTATTTTTTGCCCAATCAACAATGCCATTTTCAACTGCAAATTTAACCAAGTTTGGATCGTCTAAAAACCTTTTATCAATCCTAGCCAGGATCGGGTCTGCTTCGTAATAAAAATCAGCATTAGTCGTTATATCATTTATTTTGTCAGTTATATACCTATGGACGTCTCCGTACACAATATTTTGGGTAATTTGTGATAATCTATTTCTTATTTCATCTGATGCATTGTATGCCATTAAAGTATTTTTGAAGTTCTCTAATGCTCTTTCTTTTTCTTCATCTGATTTTGATGGATCTTGCAGGATAAATAAAGTATAACGATCGTAAAGTTCCATCAGAGAACCTTTTTTTATTGATTCTGCATACTTCAACTTTTCAGCTTCTGCTTCATTACCTTGTTTGTATTTTAGCTCGTAATACTTGGTAGCAAGACATTGCGGTAGATTACCTTTGTATATCTCGCCTATCATATCGGCAAAATTTTTTGCTTTATCTTTATCAATAACTATTTTTTCCAAATCATCTCTACTAAACCCTAAAACTATACCATATTCAAATAGTATTGTTTGTGATGAATTAAATAAGTAACCTTTCTCCTTCCAGGTTGGCAATAATTTGTTAACCGCATTTTTGACACTGCTCGTCTTCATTTCTTCTTGCAACTCAAACAAAGCAGGCAACCATTTATTTGGTACAAAGGCACCGAGACTGTCACTATCTAGACCACCTTTAATTTTTTCTATATCAAACGTTTTTGGTACCTCTATTTTTTTATTTATCATATTACTTAGATAAATGAGCGTTTGTTTGCCATTTTCAGTTGAATAAAAATCGATAAGCTGTTCTAATTGTTTTGAAGTAACTCCTAATAATTCCTTCACAGCATTTTCATCAAGTGTTTTTCCGTCTTTCGATAAACCAATATCTTTTAAAAATTCGCCCCATATTTTTTTCTCTCGCTCATCTTTCGCATAGCCAAAAGCCCGATACGCAGCGTAAATAGTGAGGCCCCCAACAGCCGCCCAGGCTATATCTCCTTTAGCTGTTCTAAATTTAGCACGCAATCCTGGTGTTTCTAATAGTTTTTTACCTGCACTCCAAACTTTATATCCAGCTAACTCTACACCCCCTATGCCCGGACCAAAAATTAGCATATTTGTAAGAGTATTTTCAGTCGGGCCAAGAAAATGTGAAAAAAGATAGGAACCCCCAACAGCGCCAGCAACAAGCCCCCCTCCAACTAATCTACGTCTAGTGAAACGTTTAGTGAAAAAATCCTTTATTCCAAAAGGTCGATTTAATTCAAGAGGTTCATAAAATCTGGCGATTTCTCTGTCGCTAATTTCTTTAATCGCATTGTTAAGATGATAAAGAGCAACTAAATTCTCTCTATTGATCTGTTTTGATTCCTCTTCAAGCTTGTTTATGATATTAGGCAATAATTTTAATTCTTTGGCTTCAGATTCAGTTGGTACCTCCCAACGATTTTTTAGTTCATTCAATCTTTTTTTAGCATTTTCAATTTTTTCAGCTAAACTATTTCCTTTTAGAGAATCAGAATCAAAAATTTCCTTTTCATCATTGGTGAGTCTATTCCTTACCGAAGTCAAAATAGCTTCATCTACATTTTTTCCTTCATCAAATAATCGAGAAACATTCGATAACTGTTTATCCCGCGTTTCATACAGGTTAGTCAAATGATTTTCAACATTAAACCCTCTGTTTTTGAGTTCTAGCAAAAGCGCTACATCTCTCAAATTGTTGTTTGTCAAAAGATTATCAATTTTTTGTGATTCATTCCCAATCCTCAAAGATAAAACCTTTATTAAATCATCGTTAGTCAATTTATCTAATTTAAGTATTTTTGCTTCTTGTAATGCATTTTTTAATGTTTTATCTTCTAAAGCATTTATTACATCATTACGGTCACGGTCACTTCTTATCTCAAGAAGTTTCAAAATCAAATTGTATAACTCTCTGCTAGTGTTTGCTTCAGCTTTTTGAGAATATTTGTAAATATTATCTATAAGTGAGACAAACTCCTCCCGTTTCAAATTTTTTAAATTATTTTGATAGGCTGTTAAATATTCTTCGATTTCTCCTTTAAGTTCAGGCTCTTGAGTAATAATTCCTTGCGTTAAATAAGGTGGTAAGTTGCTCTCTACTTTTTTCGACTTCTCTACTTTTGTTGGAGTTGCTCCTAATTTTCCTTGAGCCGCTTCCTGTGTTTGAGTCGCTTGCTGTTGCTGTGTTTGTGTTCCCGGATTTTCTACTTCACTTGGCGGCTGCCCTTGCTGCCCTTTTTTCTTAAAAATATTCCATCCCATAAAAACACCATCCTCTTATTTTTAACACTTAATATTTGCAATAAACATTTTTTATTTATTTGTTTTTTCTAAATTTTTTATAAAAGTATCTTTTATGTTCCCTTTAGTAAATTGGCTAGTGCCTAAAACTGGCGCAAGAATATTTTTCGCTGTTTCAATTTTCTCTTCCAATTCTTTTGCTCTCTTTTCCTCCTTTTCGGCTAAATAATCCGCTAACGTTTGGAAAAAAGTAAAAACCGCGTGAATACCTACTAATTGCATTCCAGTTTTTAGCCATTCCTCCAGAGGTGCGTATTTATACGCGAACTTATACGAAGGAAATAGTTCTTGCAAGCCTTCGCTTACTGACTTTTTGCCTATAGCCTTGAGAAGTTTTTCCCAACCATTTTTGCTTACATATTCTGCCAATTCCCTTTGAACCTTTTTGTCAAGGGTTGATAGAGCAGCATATATCACTTCGTATGCTTTTTTTTGTTTGGCTGTCTGAGCCAAAAATCTCAACGATTCAAAATCAATTGAACGAGCCAATTCGTCGAAAAAGACCAATTTCGAGTATTCTCTGAAACCGCTCTCAAAAACAAGCGAGCCTTTCTTCATAATACCGAACTTTAATCCTTTTGCATTTTCTTTTATATAGTCTTTTATTATTTCTTTGGAAATCTTTTCTATTCCACCGGCTTTTTTAATCAATTCCTCGCTGACGATGTCGAATCGTTTTCGTGCGCTAACTTCCAAGAATTCTTTCATTGTTTTATCATCGACTTCGCTCGCTACTTTTGCGAGAACTTCTTTTTCCATAGATGTAGTAGCTATCTTTCTTGCACCACCTTCGCCAACTCTCGCTCCTGCTTTCAGTATTGATCTGGCGCCTAAACTTACGACAAATTGAGTATCAAAACCGAGAAAAACAACATCCAAAACTAGCATTGCCTTTCCAATATCCTTCTCAGAGAATTTTAAACCTAATAACTCGTACTCTTTTTTCTCGCTTCCTTCTTTTATAAGTTTTATATCCTTCAAAGTCGCGTAACCTGAACCTATGAGCGGGAGAAGATAGAGCAAGGTTTCTTCATTTCCTGAAATCGGCTTATGAGCCTGTGCTTTTTTTGCGAGTTCTATTTGTTCTTTTGTGCCAACGATACCGAGAGGCGGCGAAAAATAAATATCTCTACCACCGCTTATATAAATATCCGAGAGAGTTTTAGGAAGAGGTATCAGCTTTTCTTCCTTTAATTCCGGTTGCTTCTTGACTGCGCCCTGTTCGATATATGGAGTGCCATACTTCGCTTCTTGGTAACCTCTCTTAGAACCTTCATCGAATATAGGAAGGACAAAATCCTTATAAGGTACAAAAGTAAAACTCGCGACTAAATATTCAGAAGAATCACGTGCTTCTGCGATTTTTTGATCTTCACGGTAGCCATTTTCTATTTTCTTAACTAAATCGTTATATCGTTCGACTAATATGCTCAAATTTTTCAAAGCATAAGCGCCTTCGATCACTTCTCTCGATTTGGAAACTTCTGGGAAACCAAAATCAAGAGTATTGCCGGCAGATAGCGCCCCACTAATCTTTGAGAGCAGATATATCGCGCCTTCGTCAGTAAATTTGTACTTCTCTTTTAGAAATTTAATGGCGCTTTCGAGTCGAGTATATTCGCCCTTATAAGCAATGTTTAATTCTTCTAATTCTTTTAAAACAGGATTTATTTTTTTTGGAACTTGCTGAAAAGGGTCTTTTTTGACAAGAGATGTGTTTTGCATGTTTTATTTCAGAATAAAATATAATAAAAACTTATCTATTTATTCTCACTTTATTCTTACTTCTGTTTGTATAATCAAATACCATATAAAAATAAAAAAATCAACATTTAAAAAAATGTCTGCAGAAATATATAATCATGTGGAAAAATAAAAAAACAGACAGCTTGCGTCATAAAATAACCTCCTCAGTACTGTTAGTCACAGTTTCCATGAGTACTTTTTTTGCTAATCCTACACATTTTAAAAATCCTTTCGCACAAAAAAGTGTTATGGCAAGTGAGATACAAAAAAAACCAATAGAAGATGTTAAAAAAAGTGTTGAAAAATTTGATAAAGCGTTAGAATATTTATTATTTCTAGAAAACAAAGCTAGACCAGCAACTTATAAAGCAGCTGAAGACGAAGTCAAAAAAATCCTACAAGAGAATAAAAATCCACAATTTGCAGAAAAACTTTTCACTAAAATAATAGACGAGTATTTGAAAACAATCCTATCCGGAAAAAAAGACGAAGTAGAACTTGCATACAAGAAATTTATGAAATTGACAGAACTTTTAAAGGATACTGAATATTTAAAGGATGAAGACATAAATGGAGTATTCAAAAAGGTCTACGAGGAAAAAATCGTTAATGGAGAGTATAAAGACTTATACAACGCATACCCAGAGTCTAAACGTAGTAAATTTAAATTAAATGAATTTATCCCCACAATCTACAAGATAAGGGAAAAAATAGTCGAAAATAAAGAAATTGGAAAAGATGAAAAGCAGTTGGCTGATCTAATAAAAAATAAATTGGTAACAAGCGGGGTTATAGTCCCAGTCATAAAAGGGATAACTCCAGCCCAACAATATAGAGCAGAACAAGACCAAAAAGAAGAAATTAAACGAAATCTTGATTACATAGAGAAAAGATTAGGAGACGCGAGATATGGAATTGAAGAGGTAAAAGCATTTGTTTTAGAATACGTAAATGAAGAAGGCGCAAAAAACCGGCTCCTTTATTTTGTAGATAGATGGAACAAGGAAGTAGATAAAATAGAAAAAGAAGCCAAAGAAATAGAAAAAAGCAAAGATGCCCTAGAATCCAAATTAGAAAAAATAAAGAAGTTAGCAGATAAGATAGACGACCTTCTTAAAAATGAAATTGTTAATGAATATGAAATGCAAATTGTAAGGAAAGCAGTTTTCTTTTTTGTTGCTGCTCTTTATACCGGCACGGATGGCGATATAATCGAACTGAAAAAGTATTTAGCTATGCTAAGCGAGATACAAAGACAAAGCCCGCTCAAGTACAGTTTTTGTGCAAACTTAATACCAACATTTATAAGAGAGATATCCCCGACAGTTTACAATGCAATTGTTTCAAAAGCAAATGTCGAGAATGCTATCAATACTGTGCTCGGCGCCAAAGAAAAGAAAGAACAGATAGAAAACCTTAAAAAATTGTACGGCAGCGCTTTTGTCGAATATGTTCTACTCAAAACCTCTGCACTAGAAGCTACATTGGAAGCAGGCAAAAAAATAGACCCAGAGATTATAAAGACAGCAGAAATTCTTCTAAATATAGATGACTCTTTCACGAACGCGATAAGCGAGGTTCTTAATTCTCTCGAGAAGAAAGACAATAAAAAATTAGAGGAGTTAAAAAATCGTTACGGTACTGATTTTGTAGATTATATCAAGAACAACAAGAAAAAAATCGAGCCTATTTTCACAACACCAGAAGGATATGATCTTCTCAACTTAGCTGAAAACAATCTAATAATATTCAAAGAATTAAAGCAGAAATATCTGCCGATTACTGATTACATTGTTCTTAAAGAGATGGACAACATAATAGATGGCGTAAGAAATTTCAGAACGCAATTAAACTTCGCGATTACCGGCCCAACAGTTAATGAAAATGCAATTAAAAATGCGTTTAATTTATACAGAATACATTTTGGAGACAATGTCGAGTTCTTGCGATTAATATATGATATTGATACGATAGCTAGCAAAAAAATAGAAAATGTTGGAGAGGCAGAAAAACTTTTCAAAACGATAGCTACGGAAACAGGCAAGAATGAAGCGATAATAACCAGTACCAGTACCGAGGGCGAGAAAAAACTCGGTGACTTGATTAAAACCAGTGATTTGATTACCAAATACTACTTTTTAAAAGCGTACGAACTTCTTAATACTTATAATCTCCAAGATTCTGCCCCTGCCGTTTCTAAAGCAATAACAACAGTGGCTAGTTTAGATCCTTATCTTTTACCGCAATTTTTTGAGAAGGTAATAACTCCATTAGCAGAAAAGTTAGAAGGCCGCCCAGACGTTTTCACAATAGCTTTGCTAACCTTTGCTGGATCATTCGAGGCAAGATATCCAAAAGCAGATGCGTCATTTTTAGTTCCTAAGATCAGAGAGAGATTTATAAAGATCTTTGACTATTTCGCAGAACATCTTCCTGAAGAAATGGAGAAGGTAACTCACTGGGAATTACAAGAAGAAACAAGGATGCGAGGAGAACTCGGAGAATATGAAGTTTATCCACCAGGTGATCTCTACATGCAAAGGAGGCCGTGGTGGGAGGGACCAGCCACGATAGGTTTGCCCGGTATGGCCTATCTTCAGCCGCCGCTCGACATTCTTCCTAATGTACAAATAACTTATCCAGCCCAAATGCCTCTCGGTCCGTTAGTCGTAGAATCTGGCGCAGAAGAACTCCATTTGAGATTAGATAGCCAACTAAATCCATTTATACCTGACTTCAGCAAACCAACATTATCAAAAGATCTTAGAATAAACTATGTGTCGAGACAAGCATTACTTATGGCGATAAGAAGGGCGTTTGGCTCAGTTTCTATGTTCTCTCCTGAAGAACTTATAAGCATGACAGGGCAAGCAGGTGGTTTCTTTAGATACGAACAAAGCGAAGAAGAAACTACAACAGAAACTACAACGGCAGGTGGTACGCTAGGAACACTAGCAACGAGATACCCACAAGGCGGACTTTTGGGGTCTATGTCTGGTACGGAAACAAGCAAAAAAATAGAAAGACAGAAAATTGAAAAAGGAGAAATAGTAACAGAAACAAGCGAGGAAACTGAAACGAGAGTAACTGGACAGCTAACTGGTGGTGGTGTTGGTGGATTAGTCCATGTAGATGATTATCTTAATTACACTGGTATTGAGAAAAAAGATGAAAAAAGCAAGATACTCAGCGCACAAATCAATACAATGATAGAATTAGCGGAAAAGAATGGTGCAATGTTATTTTATATTCCTGATATTTATGAAGAAGAAAACATAATAGGAGAAGAAAGAAAAGTAAGAATGCACTTAGCTGGAAAAATATATTATGTAAACCCAAATGGCGAGGTTTATCAGCTTGCAGTTGGTCATAACACAGAAGACATGCTTAAACAATTCGTTTATGGAAGCGCTGAAACAGAAAATATATTGGCGAGCCTTAGAAAATACGGATTGTTGGAAAAAGAAAAATTTGGAGATTTCGGTGGAGCTATTGGTTTCACTCTTGATAAAATAGCCGCATTTGCTATGGAAGATGCGATAAGAAGAACGACTATGACGTCTGAAACGGTAGGAGACACGCCAATCTATAAAGTGAACCTAGAAGCGGTTGGCTATAGCGGTGTTGTTGCTCTTGCCATAAACGGAGTTGGAGACGGAACGCTTGCATTTATCATGCGAGGAGGGATACCGAAGACTGGAGCTACAGAAGGCACATATACTCTGGAAACAATATACAGGAAAATAAAACCGAGTAAAGAATGGGAGATAAGAGTGGTATGTGGTTACCCACTCACAGTTGGCGGCGTATATAAAGAGAGAACGAAAAAATTTGGGAAAGAAGAAGGGCTATACGCCAAAGCTGCAGTTGGAAAAGAAATATTCTACGAGAACATATTCTCAAAAGAAAACGAAGCGAAAAATATTGTTAACTATGTCAAAACTGCCCTTGGTGAAATTTATCATTGGAGTGATGACAAGATAGAAAAAGAAGGCAATTTTATTGGTCTTTCATTAATATTGTCGTCTATAGAAGAAGAAAAAGACAAGATGCCAGATCTAAAAGCACAAAATTTCTATGCTTCGGTTATAGCAGCGCATTATGCTAAAAAATGGGGCGGCTTTGTTTATGCTGCAAGACAACCAGGTTATACTGATCAGATGTATACAATATCGCAAATGATTGAAAACACAAGAAACGAGATCATGCAATATCCTGAAAGGACCGATGAGCTCATTTCAGAATTAGCTAAACAAATAGAAGCGATGAGGAATAGTAGCATATGGAAAGAAATGGCCGGCGTTCAGTTTAATCTCTATGATTGGACTATAAGATTTTTGGAGAGAGCAGACATTATGGAAACCAAAGGAAAAACAGATATGGGCTATTCAATAGTCGAAGGAGTTGCTTTCGTTGGCTATAACAAATGGATACAGCCATATCTTGAAATGAGACCTGCCACATATGCCGGGGTTATGGGAAGATATTTAGATTTGATTTTTGCCTTGGGAGCGGCAAATATTAATTTTAGTCCCTCAATGACATTTAAATATAGCAACTTAGGAGAAATTAAGAACGTAAACGATTTGAAAAATGTATTAGAGACTAACAAAGCTAAAATAATATACGACATACTTAATTATTACAAAAGAGAGGATAAACCAACGGACTATGAAATAGAATTTACTAGCAATGCTAAAAAAGAATTTGCAAAAAAATATTATGTTTTGATGCTGAAAAGCCCCACAGAAAATAAAAAAGTTTTTTACATAGGAACAGAAAAGGATCGTGAGAGGTGGGTAGAAAACGGTTATAATCTTGAAAGCGACATCTACACATTAGGAACAGAAGACAATAATCTCTATATAGATGTTCCAACCATCACAACCGAAAGATGGTTCAGAAGAGTTAAGTTCGTCGGTGGGGTTTCTTTTAACATAGAGGATAAAGAACTTAAAAATCTACTTGAAGAAAAAACAGGAAAAGTAGGTGGATTTTTGACCGAAGTATTCCAAAACGTAAAACAACAATTGATTCTTGGTGCTCTTGCCGGTGATAAAACATTAAAAGAAGGGGAAATAAAGCAATACGCAGTAGTACTCTCTGCAAAGTGGGATAGGATTAATTTCAAAGATTTGGCAAATAGAGTGTATGGCTATATGGTCATAGATCATACCAATCATACCATTACTATAAATCCCGGAGAAGAAACAATCATAGACAGAACTCTATTTGGCGCAGGAGTCAGTGTTGTTTACTTTGACGGGTTGTTAGGAGAAACGTCAAAAATCAATTTCTTTGTTCAAGCCGGCCCTGAAGAAATAACAAAAATAACGAAAGGAGAAGGATGGGTTAGCAAAATAATGCACGAAGGACCGATTGGCCGTGTGGGTGGAACGTATGAGTGGAAGAATACAATCCATGGCCAAGATATTTGGACTAACATAGGCCTAATTTTCTACAAAGGGTATTGGCCATCAGGATCTCCATTGCTGATTACAGACTATCGAACACTATATTATCCGGGTGGCTTAAAGCAGTTCTTGAAAGATTACTGGGGCTTTATGTTTACATTAGGCGCAAAATGGTAATCAGTTATTAATTTTGCCGTATGAATGTCAATAATCTGATCTCGCCATATTTTATCGTTTTTCTTTTTCTAAAAAAAGTGCGAACAATAATCTATTAACCGTAGCCTCACCTCAGGGTTTTACAGCCCTATTTTTTTGCCATTCGAGCTTACGGAGTAAGCGAGAAGATGTGAACGAATCGTCGTTCACATAGATCAAGAAAACGTGAGCCAAAAAAGGGCGTAAGGGCGAAGAATGATATTATATAAGATCAAAAACAGGCTCGGCGTTGAGGCCAAAAGAAACAGTATTCCTAAGAAAACCCAATTCTGTTTTTGTCAGCCAGCGATACTCGGTGTGCTCACCGCATAACTGCACACGGTCGTTTTTTGTCTCGGCAGCATAAACGATATAGATCGAATGCTTGTCGTTTTCGCCCTTCTTATAAGTAGCAGATGTTATGCCCAAATATCGCAATGGCTTCTGAACAGATATCCCGGTTTCTTCCTGCAATTCGCGAACAGCGCTGTCTTCCGGATGCTCTCCCCAGTCAACACCGCCGCCGGGAAATTCCCAAAAACCGTCTTTTCTTTTTAGAACGAGAATTCTGTCGCCGTTAAACAAAACAACATAAGCGTTTAATTCTTGAATGCGCATTCTCCCACTACTTCAAAACTCGAACAAATGTTTTTGTTTCAACGATTCCGAGTTTTTGCATTAGTTCCTCATCCAAATATTCCAGGGGCTTTCCGCATATGTCGCATCTAAAATTCTTGTCCATCGCATTGCTGAAATCAACAATCGTCGAGACGCCGCAGAAAGGACAAACGTAATGTTCAGAACCATTCGAGGAAGCGGCAACACTGAATTTCTTTGTTTTTTCTTCCACCCACTTGAATATCCTCTCCTTGTTGAGCCACCAACTGTAAGAATACCAACCTGTCTCGTTGTCTTTGTATCTGTCGTACATAACCAGCCCTTCGCTATGCAGGCTGTTGAGCGTAGCGCGAACATCGCTTATCTTTAATTTCAACCTCTTCGCGATCTCTTCATCGCTTAGAGCACGGTCAAAATTTCTTATTATTGCCAAGGCGTTTTCACCGCCCACATCTATCAATGTCTGCCTGACTATCGGCCTGGTCAACAACTCGTTTATCTGCTTCATCTCTTCAGCCGTGAGCATGTATAGCGTCTTCTGAATCTCCTCTTTCTTTTCTTTCACTTTTGCTACTTTCTTTGCAGGCAGTTTTTTCTCTACCTTTTTCTTCTCTTTTGCCTTTATCTTTGTAGGATTGGCTATCGCTGCCTTTACCTTTTTTATTATTTTTTTTGATTGAGTTTTTTTCTTTTGACTAATGCGAGATTTTGACTTTTTTACCATACAACCACCGGCCACAAACAAGACAATGCAGCATTGTTATTTTGGTTTTTGTTATATTTAAATATTGCTCTTTTAGCTAAGCGCAACGTCGTATTGCATTTATGCGATATTAGCCTTATCTCTTCATCTTATGTGTTAATATATGAGCGCAAATGTTTAAAAATATTACATATTTATAAGCGCTTATGTCTCAATGTACTTTAAAGCCCCATCGTCTAGACGGCGCAATGCCGAGACAACGGTCAAGGATGCGAGGCTCTGGACCTCGAGACACCGGTTCGAATCCGGTTGGGGCTATTTAGTGTTTATTTGGTGATTCTATGATAGTATTGAATTTGAAGACATACGAGCAGGTGATAAAAAATCCGCTTTATTATGTTGACATAGTTAAGGAAGTCGTCGGCGAAAGCGGTGTGCGGGTAGCAATAGCAGTGCCTGCGCCTTATCTCAGGGAATCAGCAGAGAGATATGGCGATGTATACGCGCAGCATATGGATCCGCATTCGCCCGGAGCGCATACAGGAAGCATAATCGCGGAGATGTTGGCATCGTTAAGAGTTCGCGGAACGCTTATAAATCATTCTGAAAAAAGAATGGAGCCTGGATTAGTTCAGAAAGCAGTAGAACGCGCGCATTTGTTTAATCTTGAAACAATAGCGTGTGGCGAAACGCCAGAAGAATGCGAAATGCTTGCAGAAAGCAGGCCGTCGTTCATAGCAGTAGAACCGCCAGAATTAATCGGAAGCGGAATAAGCGTATCGACTGCAAAACCAGAGGTAATCGTGAACACTGTTAAAAAAATAAAAGCAAAAAACCCTGCCGTGCGAGTGCTGTGCGGCGCTGGTGTTAACAACAAGGACGATGTAAAGAAGGCATTGATGCTCGGCGCTGAGGGCGTATTGCTCGCTTCAGCGTTTGTTAAATCTGAGAATCCAAAAGAATTTTTAAGAGACCTAACATCGGTTTTTTAAAATATTACGCAATACAAAAATATGTCTATGCGACCGTAGTCTACCGGTTATGATTCGAGATTGCCAATCTCGCGGACCGGGTTCAATTCCCGGCGGTCGCATCCATATTTTGGAACGATTACGATTCGTTCACTGCTGCCCCCTCACTTCGTTCGGGGTCATTGTGTGATCGACGTTTCGATCACAGCTCTTCGTTTGCTTCGCAAACTCAGATTGAGTGACATGCGCTTGCTGTCACTGCTGCCCCCTCGCTTTGCTCGGGGTCATTGTGTGATCGACGTTTCGATCACAGCTCTTCGTTTGCTTCGCAAACTCAGATTGTGTGATCGGCGATTCGTTCACTGCTGCCCCCTCACTTCGTTCGGGGTCATGGTGCAACCAGGTAACACGGCGGGCTCCAGATCGTCCTTTAGGACAAAAAAGCCGTGTAGATACCCGCATATTAGGGTTCAAATCCCTATGACCCCATAAGTGATTTATATGAAAAAACTGTTGATATTGTTGTTTATCTTGTCGATGTATTTCGGATGCGTTGGTCAAAACAATGTGCAAAACAACGAAACGATTACTCCGCGAGTTGTCGAATACGGAGATAACGTAAGCGTAAATTACGTGCTTGTTGTTGACGGAAAAGTCGTTGACACGAATATCGAAAGCGTCGCGCGAGAAAACGAGATCTACTCGCCGTTCGGAAATTACCGCCCGCTTACCTTTAAAGTGTTGCTTGGGCAAAAAGAACTGCTGCCGGCGTTTGTGAAGGCAACGGTTGGAATGAAGATAAACGAAACCAAGCAGGTGGTGATAGGGCCGCGCGACGGTTATGGCGAATACAACGACTCTCTAGTTTACAATGTTTCGAGGTACTACAACAAGAGTTTTTACGAAAAAATCCCGCTCTCTTATTTTAAAAGCAAAAACATCACTGTGGAAAACGGCACATCATTCGATACCGAGATAGGTAAAGTTTTTATCGTGGACTATGACAACGAAAGCGCAACGATAATGTATCTTTTCCAAGTTGGCGATAGTTTTGACTTGAATGGTTTTCACCAAGTAGTAGTAGCTATTGCAAACGAGACCTACACCATAATGTTTGATGTCAGGGAAAACGGCACTTACAAAACGATAAGTCCGAAAACAGGCCGACCTGTTCGGCTAAGAGTAACCAAACTCGAAAACGATACATTCACTGTAGATGAAAACCACCCATTGGCCGGTAAAACGCTATACTTCAACATTACCGTAGTGGATATACAGTAAGTTTTGCAATAGATCTGTCCACAAACAAAGGGGGACAGAACTAAAATCAGACGCTGTTGGCCTCATCATCAATCAGAGGTTGTTCACATCATCATCGTAGTTATTCTGAATTATCATCTATTTAATACTTCTTTTTTTGCTAGGCTGTTTGCTAGGCTGGGTTTGTTATTGCTGATGATAGAATTAAGCCAGTTTTTGCTTTATTTTGCGAAATTTAAAAATTTCCATTAATTTAGCATGCTAAATTATAAAAAAATCATTAAAATAGCAATATTTAAAAAACATGAGTACACATATATACTACTATGATGAACGATACTATATATTCAGAACTGTTTGTGCAAAGCGAAAGATTAAAGAACGAAGTAAAAAACTTGCCAAAAAGAAGATTTCTTTACGAAGACTTAACAAAAAAAACCAACGTAATGTGTGGGGTATACGGGCTTAGAGGGACTGGAAAGACTACTTTGTTGCTCCAAATCGCGAACAATAAAGAAAACTCGTTATACATAAATGCTGAAAATCTCGCTTTCGTAGGAAGCAGCATAAAAGAGGCAGTAGAGTTTGCTGTCAAAAAAGGCATGGAATATTTTTTCATAGATGAAGTGCACGCTATACCAGAATGGCCAATGGAATTAAAATTACTTTATGACTCTGGCATAAAGAACATATACTTTAGCGGCTCTTCAACGATAAAGATCCAAGAGAAGGCTGCTGATCTTTCACGAAGAGCAGTGTTATTCCATCTCCCCCCGCTTTCTTTTAGGGAATTCGTTGATCTCTATTTAGACAAAAAAATCGATAAAGTATTGTTCGATGATTTACTCGATTTTAATACAAGAAAGAAAATAATAGCAGCATTAGCTCCATATGAAAGATATTTTGAAGAATATATGAAATTTGGTTCCTTCCCGTTTTATTTTTCTCAAAAAGATGATGCTTATCAGATGTATAAAAACATAATCGAAAAAATGGTTCGATTTGATCTTGCTTCGGTTGCAAAAATAGACGCAAATTATATAGAATCAATATACAAAGTGCTTGGATTGTTTGCGCTTACTGGTCCTAATGAGATAAGTAAAAATTTCATCTCAAAAACCATCAAAAGAAATGCATACACCGTAGACACAATCCTGAAAGGCCTGTGTGATGTTGGAATGCTTAATCCAGTAATGCCTTTCAAAAAAGGTGCATCAGTGTTGAGGAAAGAACCTAAATATCTCCTATCTCCACCGCTTCGGCTGACGCTCGGTTTGAGCTACGGAGCCACGTATGAACAAATAGTCGGCGGAATCCGAGAAGATATTTTTATATTAAATACATTAAACTTTAACCCGCGATACATAAAAACAGATAGGGAAAGTAAAACACCAGACTATATCATTAATGGTATATCATTCGAATTAGGCGCTCACAGGTTCAAACACGAAACTGACTATTATGTAAAAGATAAGCTTATAATAGACGAAAAAATCATCCCACTACCGCTATTTTGTTTGTTTTATTAGTAATTTAGCATGCTAAATTATAAAAAAATCATTAATATCGCAAAATTTTTTGCATTTTAATAATCCGCAGTAGAGCAGCAGAAACGCAATATTTTTAACCAAATACTTCGAATGCGATAGTATGATATCGCCTTTTGAAGAGAGATATAAAACCGAGATGAATGAAATATTCGACGAAAGAAACAAATACAAGAAATGGATGCTTGTAGAGTATGCTTTAGCAAAGGCGCACGCGGCATTAGGTGACATCCCGCGCGACGCTCCGGAAAAGATAAAGAAAGCGATCGACAAGGTAAAACCTGAAAGAATCGCAGAGATAGAAGCAGAAATCCATCACGATTTAATGGCGATGGTAAAGGCATTGAGCGAGCAGGCAGGCGATGCTGGAAAGTATGTTCATTATGGCGCGACGAGTTATGATATCGAAGACACGGCCACAGCGCTATTATTCATCGAGGGATTTGACCTCATAGAAGACCGGGCGCAGGAGCTGATGAAGATATTGAAGAGATTGGCGCTCGCGCACAAGAAAACTGTTTGCATCGGGAGAACGCACGGCCAACACGCTGTGCCGACAACTTATGGGATGAAGTTTGCGCTTTACTACCAGGAGATGAAAAGGAACTTGGAAAGATTGGCAGCGGCGCGCGAGAGGATTGCGGTTGGAAAGATGAGCGGCGCGGTCGGAACAGGAGCGACATTCGGCAAAAACAAGGAGAGGATAGAAAAACTCGTTATGAGAGAACTCGGCTTAAAACCAGCGCCAATAACAACCCAAGTAATCCAAAGAGACAGGCACGCTGAAGCAATCTTTGTTCTTGCGCTTTTCGCAGCGACAATGGAAAAAATCGCAAAGGAAATAAGGAACCTTCAAAGAACCGAGATCTTGGAGATATCCGAACCGTTCAGCATAAAACAAGTCGGGAGCTCTACCATGCCGCAAAAGAGAAATCCGCACAAGAGCGAGCGAATATGCAGTCTCGCGAGATTGGTCAGAAGCCATGTTGCTGTTGCGTTGGAAAACATCGCATTGGAGCACGAACGCGACCTCACGAACAGCGCGAACGAACGGATAATATTTTCTGAGAGCTTCATCGCTGTCGATTATATGCTCAAGCAGATGATATACATATTGGACGGGCTCGTTTTCTATCACGATAACATAAAGAGAAATCTCGAACTTACGAACGGATTGATAATGGCTGAGAGATTGATGATATACTTAACAGAAAAAGGAATGGGCAGACAAGAGGCGCACGAAAAGATAAGACAGGCTGCCCAGTTCGCTTTCACAAACAAAAAGCACCTGAAAGACGTAGTCATCGCAAACAAGATCATAAGCAAGGAAGAGGCCGAGAAATTATTCGATTACGAGAGTTATATTGGCGATGCGGTAAGAATCGTCGAGAATGCGGTAAGATAGTAACTACAGAAATAAAAGCAGCTACAGAAAGGAAATAGAAGCAACTACAGAAAGCAACAAGCAATTACAGAAAGATTATAAGCTTAAAGAAAGAAAAAATAACATATGCTAAAAGGCTCTTATCTTAAAGCGCTGACTTCAAAGATTCAGATAAAATCTGTTAGTATGGGCAAGGAGGTAGAAGGAAGCACGCCTCCATCTGTTTTTATCGGAAGTTGGAACTATCCGAAAGTATTCGTGGGCCCAATGATCGCGCCGCAGCACGGAGACACAACGATATTGGACACGCCGGAGTATTGGATACCGCAGAAGAAAACGACAGAGGAGATATTGCGGTATAGGTTGAGCTTGATAAGAGGAAAGGAGAGTGTCAAGGTAACAGATTTGGATAACAAGATAGTCGAAAAACTCCAAGAGATCGTTCTCGCAAAAAGTTCTGTTGAGAGCGAAGCTAAATTCAAGCATATCCCGCGCGGTTTTTCGCTTAGCGATGAGCATCTTCCATACGGTCCGAGCGCGCTGTTGGAAGACTTTTCTGTCGGAAACGCGTATTGGGACAGGAAACTCGAAAAGGTTTATTATGATACTGACAGAAAAGCGGCAGATGCCATAATCGGCCTTTATGAAGAAGGCGCGCGTTTTTCTCAATTGCAAAAAGCGCTGTCGGTCGGCGCGATGGGCGTTGCGAAGAAAAGAAAACTCGTGCCAACAAGATGGGCGATAACAGCGTGCGACAGCATATTGGCGAACCATTACATAGAACAAACAAGGAATTTTGAAATAATCGAAAATTACGAGGTTTTCGAATTCTCAAGCCTGAACAATTATTACGCGATTCTACTATTGCCAACTGCCTGGCAATACGAATGGATGGAAGCATTTCTGCACGTTCTCGGAAATGAGGAAGTGATATTTTCCGATTACGAAACAAACAGGGGAAAGAAGGGATACTCGACAGTTGGCGGATGCTATTACAGTTGCAAGTTCGCAATCGCCGAAGCATTGGCGCGAGCAAGAAGGCAGGCAGGGGCGATAGTTTTCAGGGAAGCGTACAATGGTTATGTTCCGTTGGGAGTTTTCAATGTCAGGGAAAACGTTCGCCACGCAATGAAGCAAAGGCCGAGCGAGTTTCAGAGCTTGCGGCAGGCGCTTGCTTACATATCGAGCAAATTGAAATTGCCGTTGTCGCGTTTCGTAGAAAAAAGCACGCTTTTACGAGAGGCGCTCTCCGGATATCAAACAACGTTGGCATGAATATATCATTGTTTGATATTATCAAAAAATGATAATTTTATATATCTTTTTATGATATTATCATTTAGTGATAATATGCGCGTAAGTCAAGATGTACTTAACACTCAGGGCCTTCCATTCCAGGCTGGCATTCCAGTAAGCACAAATCTTTTTTTTAACCGTAAGAAGGAGTTGAATGAATTAAAAACTGTATTTCTTTCAATAAAAAAAGGCGTGAGGCAAGATGTTGCTCTCATCTCTCCAAGAAGATTTGGTAAAACCTCACTTCTTCTTAAGCTAAAGGAAGAACTAGAAAAAGAAGATATTGTTGTTATTTATTTTGACTGTTCGAAGGTCTTTCCTTTTTCTATTGAAAATTTTTTAGAGATTTATATTAAGGAAACGCTTTCGGTATTTTGTAAAAAAGAGGGTTGGAAAATCCTGCCGAGCAGGATTGCAGATGCAGTGGCTGGTAGTCCTGAAGCAGTAACAGATGTCGTCGCATCGTTAGTTTCAATAATTGGAGTAGAATTTGGAGATTTTATGAAAATTTGGTTCCAAGTCAAAAAAAGAGAGAAAAAACCTTCGGCTCTCTTTGAAAGCGCTCTCGATCTGCCAGAGCGACTCTCAAAAAAGACAGGTCTTACGACCTTTGTCATATTTGATGAATTTCAACTTCTGAAAGAATTTGATAAAGATTTTTTCTGGGCATTGCGCGCGCGTATGCAAGAGCATAAACGCACTGCATATGCAATAGCCGGTTCTAGTATCGGCTTAATGAATGAAATAGTTTCAACAAAGGGTTCGCCTTTTTATAATATGTTTTTGGTTAGAACGCTAAAACCTTTCGAAGATAAAGATGCAATTGATTTTCTTAAACAACGTTTTAAATCTGCTAACTTCTCTATAGATGAAGACGGTCTGGTCGCGATCATGGAAAAATCAGGAAATATTCCATTTTATCTGCAATGGCTTGGTTTGAATAGTTATCTACTTGCGCTTCACTTGAAAAAAAGAACAATAACAAAAGAAATTGTTGATAGTGCGTATGCAAACGGGCTTTTAACAATCCCACAATTCGAGAGGGAATTTGGTGTATTTACAAAAACTCAGCAAATGGTTCTCATAATAATGGCAATAAAAAAATTCACTAGGCCGGTTGACATCGCAAGAGAAATGAATAAGAGGGAGACCAACATTAGCAGAGAGTTGAGGGAATTGGTCAGATACGGCTACGTTATAAAAACAAAAGACGGATACAAGATCCTAGATCAAGTATTTGCTGATTGGCTAAGAATGCGCTTTTCCTAATCGATTTAGAACGAAAAGAACGGTTTTTAAATATCATCTAAATATATATAACGAGGGATAGAGTATGCAAACATCAGGCTCAAAAACATATGTATTGGGGTCTATAGCCGTGGGCGTGCTCGGTGCTTTTTTTGCACTTGTTGGCGGAAGCGCAGGCTTTAGCATCGCGACATTAATCGGCGGCGCACTGGCCGGCTTGGGCGCTCTCGGCGGCGTGTTGTTGTGGAAATACGGTTATATAATCATACCGCTAATTACCCAAAGAACAAAAACTGTTTTGTTGACTGACACTGGATACGAGATACCGCCAGAACAAGACGTAATAATAAAAAACGTCAATGATGTTTATTATGCATCTGCTTTTCTTACTTTGAGAATTTACGAGTCCGCAACAGAAAAATCTGTTGATGAGAATATAGCGTACAACCAATATTTTGAAAGAGCGATTTCCAATTTGAAATACGTAACAAAGATCTCATATATGCTGTTCGTCGAAGACATAGGCGAAAAGAGAAAGATATTGGAAACCAAGAGGGCGGAAGCGCAACTGAGGCTTGCGCGCGAAAAAGAAAAAGCAGAGCCAGATGTATTGAAGATAGACAAGTACGAGAAGGAAGTGGCGCAGTGGGACGCGCAGTTGGCAAAACTCATAAAAGGGATAAAACCGATGGGTGTGGTTGCGTATGCAATGACCACAGCGACAGGCATAAGCAGGGAAGCAGCAATAGCGGCAGTAAGAACGCAAGCCAACGAATTAAAAACAGTCTTGGCAAACGCGCTCAACGTTGAGGTATTGCAGCTCACTGGCGACGAGATGCTCAAATGCTTTGAATGGGAGAGATTTTACCCGACAACGGTTAAAGAACTCGAGGAGGCTGTGTTCTGATGGCCATAACCGGAACCGGAAGATTGGTAATAAACAAGGTATCTAACCGAGAGATTTCAAAGAGAAACATATTAGTCTGGCCACCTGAGCCGCCGATGGAGATATTGTTCGCAGACCCGAATGATTCCATATATGTCGGCAGGACCAGGATATTCAATGTTCCATTTTATTGGAACCCGAAAAGCGTGGCCAACCCGCACATTGCGATAGTAGGTATCTCAGGTTCTGGTAAGTCTTACTTTATCAAAACATTTTTGCTTCGTTCTTCCTATATATGGAACACGAATGCCCTTATCATAGATTGGGCAGGGGAATACAAGGACTGGGTAAGAGAGGCAAATGGAAAAGTGGTGAGCTTGGGAAAAGGATCCTACCTAAACTTGCTTGACCTGGGCGGGATGAAACCTTACGACAGGATAAAGCAGATAATGCGTACCTTGGAGTTGCTCACCGACATAGGCAATTACCCAGAACAGAGGAGACTCACCGAGCAAGCGATAGAAAAGGCTTACATAGAAGCGAAATTCAGGATGGATGCGCGCGAGCAAAAGGACGAATTGGGAAAGGGCTTGCAGCCGCCTACACTGAAAGATGTAGTTAGGATATTGGAGGACCAGGCAGCTACTGGAACTTACGAATTCCCGGCAGAACTCGAAAATGCGATTTACAGATTGAAACAATTCACAAAGGCCGGCGAGGATTATTTTGCCCAACAGAGTACCGTAAAACTCGACGCGCTCATAACTTCCGGTCTAGTTGATTTCGACTTGTCAGGTTTGCCCGACGAAAAATTCCGTGCCTTGGCTGCGTTGACCATACTGCAGTTCATAAAGGAAAAGATGCGTTTGACAGAGCTTGCAGAGGCCAAGGGAATAAAGCTCTTCGTGGTTCTTGATGAAGCGTGGAAGATATCAAAGGAAGAGAACAGCGATGCAGTTATGATAGTGAGAGAAGGTAGAAAGTACAACTTCGGAATGATAATCGCATCGCAAAACCCGACAGACATAAGCGAGGCGATATTCAGCAACGCCGGCACGACATTCATATTCAAGATAAAATTTGAGAGATTTTTGGATTATATGCAGGGCTCTCTCAATTTCAGCAATTATATGCGAGATGAAATCGGGAGGTTGGGTGTAGGTGAATGCGCAGTGAACATGGCGCTTACTTCGTCCATTCCATACCCGTCAACATTCTTGATGAATCGCATAGAAGGTGAAGAGCCTACGAGAGAGTTTTTCCTGGATTTGACCAATGTTCTTACAAAAAAACAAAAAGGTGAAATTTCAATGGCGAGGAGTGTTTCGTTTTTAAAAGACGATTTCCGCAGGAAATTGAGGCAGTATGGAATACCGGATGACAAAGTCGAGGAGATAACAAAGATGTTTGAGAAAGGCGGCAGGAGAATGGACATAATAAACTTCGTGATGCTGTTGGAGCGTTATGGCGCGGCGAGAAAGAATATCAGCGATTTCCTGAAGGACATCGGCATAGACGATACGACGATAATAAACATATTCGCAAAGGTCGATTTGAAAAAAGGCGGCGGATCGGCAAGCGGCCAGATAAGCGAGGTTGTTGTTGAGGATTGAAGGGGGAGGTTAGATGGGAGATAAGGTTTGCATAATATGCGAAAAACCCGTAAGCGGTTTGAAAGCGGTCAAGGTTAAGGAGGATGCCATACTTGGTTTTATAAGAAGCGTAAAAAGAGCGACGAAGACCGCGCAGGAAAACGAACTCTACGTATGCGAAGCAGACCTTCCGAAATATAACCAAAGGAGAAACGAATTTCAAAAATCCATCATAATAGCAACCATCTTGGCTGCACTTGTAGTTGTAGCGGTTGCCATAGGAGCGATAATGTCAGGAATGATAAACGTGGTGGCCATAGTTGCGGCAATTTTCATAGCAGGCATAATCTTCTTGTTTTCCGTAATAATAAAATACGTTCCAGCAGTTGAAAGTAACGAACCGAAACTAATACCGCCGAAAATCGAAGGCACAGGAAAAGAAGAAACTAAAGTTGAAGAAGAGACTGCTGAAAAAGAGCAATCGGAAGAGAAAGAGAAAACGGCAGAGAAGGAAGAACAAAATATGGAACAATCAAAAGCAGAAGTGAAAAAGACCGAAGTGAAAAAGACAGAAGTAAAAAAGACCGGAAAGACTGAGAAGAGAGAAATTAAACAAAAAAGTAATAAAGTAAAAAAATAAAGTGAAAAAATTAAACATAAAATGGTAAGAAGGTGAAAAAATGCCTGAAGCAACTGAAACAAAAAAACCCGTCATAGATGGTTTTAAGATAAAAGGAAAGTTGAAAGGGAAGATAAGCAACATAGTGAGCGCCTTGCAATCGATCACCTTCATAGAAATCGCGCAAGAAAAAAATGCTGTGAACATAGCGTATGTTGAAAGCAGGGACATAAACAAAAACCCCTATCTGTTCTCGATCATAAAGATAAAAGAGGACGAGGTGGAAGTGATTTATTCCATAACGCCAGAGATAAGCCCGACAAAGAGAAGGATGGATATAATAAGATACTTGCTCAACATATTGAGCCTGATAGGCGACGACTACGAGGTTGACAGCAAGGTTCTCTTGCAGATAATAGACGAAGCGCTAAAAAAAGTAACGCAATCCATCAGCCTTGATTATTCAAAGCTCTATACAGAATACGACGCGCTGAAAAAGGAAGCCGCAGACCTAAAAAAGAAAAACGAAAGGCTCGCGCAGCAGGTTGATGCGCTTACCAGCCAAAACTACGAATTAAAATCAGAAAACGACCAGTTGAAGATAAGAGTGGAACAATTGGAAAAGATGTCAGACGAAGCGTTAAAGGTGAAAGTGCAGAATTGGATAATAGAACACAACGGCACGATAAACCTGCCGGAATTTTGCAAGACACACAACGTGCCTGAAAGCAGGGTGGAAGAAATTTTAAATCAACTGGTGAGCGAAGGTTATCTCGTTGCTGTTGATTGAGGGAAAAAACTATGCCGGAACTGCCGAAAATAAAAATTCAAAAAACAAAATATTCATTCGATGTAAAAAAGCGCTATCAGTATGTCAAGCACTACAAGGTACAGAAAAAATCGCCTATTGAACTATTTCAAGAGACAGTGAAAAAATTATTCGAACAAAAAAAGCCCGCAGCAAAGCCAACTCCTTCTTATCGAAAGACAGCCGAAAAACCATCAGGCGGCCTTAACGCAGTGGTGATTGGAGTCGCGATTTTCATAGCGATTATGGTAATCTTGGGTGCGTGGGTGTTTTTGACTTTGCCCACCTATGAAACTGCTTCTTCAAAAGTCACCGCATCCTTAGAGAAACCAACGATAACAAACACGCTTTTCGACGGCGACGTAATAACTGCTGGAGATCGGTATGTTAATATGAACAGCGCGATTTTTGGCTTGAGATACAACGCTTCCGGTCTGGATAACTATACCGCGATGATTTATACTTATGACAAAAAAATATATTCCGAAGTTTTTCTGCTGAGAAGCGATTTTGAGGACAGCGGTGATTACAGTAACTTTGTTTCGGCGTTGCGAACAGAATTCGAGAAAAGAGGGATAGTTCTGAACGAGATAACGATCAATGATCTCGAATCGCTGCCTGAAACCGCGGTTGTCATAGTACCGACCGGCTACCTGCCTTACGAAATACTTGGTGGTGGTGACAGTTCAATAACGCCAGACAAATTGGCCGAAAGGGGCATCGTAATAATCTATGTTGGCAGGCCGTTTTCAAAGGTTTACAAAGACGGGGTTGTGATAAACACTCCTGAAGAATTAAAGAAAAACATACCGTTTGATTTTGACGAGAGAGCTATGCTTCAATCGCAAGGGATCTCGCTCTATCAACCACTCTATACCGTAAGCGGCAGGAATTGGGGAAGCTCTTTAACCCACGGCTCGGTATCTGTGGTGACAAAGGGAGATGGCGCATTTGTATTTTTCCCGCAATCGTTAAGCGGAGGATGGCAGGCAAAGCCAGAAGACCCGACAAAGGCCGGCTATCAATATGCGGCCGAGGACATAGCTACAGTTGCATTGGAAATGCCTTGGGCCTCGCCAGATGGAGATCCAAAGATTTACAATCTCGAACCAACAGCAAACTCGATTTATCTGCTTACAAACGATTTTAAAGGAAATGAAAAAAGCGTTTTAGTTTGGTTCTACGGAACAAAGAAGATCGGCGATCAAACAATTGATGTTGTTGACAGAAAGGTCATAAGGGTAAGCAAACAAACAAATGGAGCGATATTCTTACCATCAGGAAATGCGATCGTTCCGTCGAGCATATCTGGCCAAAATGTTCGTTTTTACATCTCGCTTGCCGAACCGCAGGCACAACAACTGAACTTTAATCTAGAGATTATAAACGACAGCGGCGAAATAGCCACATCCGCGCCAATTCCGTTGGGAAGGCTGAGCACGCAGACGGAAAAAGAACTAGACGTGCCATTGAATCTTCCGAGAGGAGAATACCTAGTCGCTGTAGTAGATGACGCAGGCAAGCGATACGCTGCCACTTATCTCTCAGTAAGCAGCATAGCAATAAAATATTTGGGCAAAGGAAAAGAACAATCAAGCTACATGTTTTCCATAAGCATGGACGGCAAACCAATACAATTAAACGAAGTAACTGTTTCAGTTGACAATGGCAAGTACGGTTCCCACACGATAAGAAACGTAATCGATAAGGTAGAGGTAAATGTCAAGGATTACACTGGCGGTGATGCCTTGCCGCCGGGCAATCACAGTTTCAAATTCAAGGTGGGCGAACTCGAAGATACCTATTATCTAAACATAGAAACCCCGCAGATACCGTTCTTCAGCAACCCGCTCTTCTTAGGCGCGATCGTACTTTCGCTTATTATTCTCGGAGTAGGTTTCGTATTCGCGAGAAAAGAAGAAGCGGCTTATGCAATAGATATACCTGATTTCCCGCCAATCGCAAGAGAAAAGATTACCCTTTCTTCTGATGTCATATTATCGATATTCGAGAAGGTTAATGAAAATTACAAGTGGAAATACACGCCGTTAAAGCTAAACGAGATAAAAAATGGTTTTAAGGACATATACTACAAGGGCAGGCCGATATACCTGACAGATTATAACGCCGAGTCGATCCTGCAAAAGATGAAAAAGCAGGGAAAGATCGTGCAGTTCTTGGATTATTACGCGCCGAAGATGTGGGAAGAAAGAATCAAAAAGCCCATACAATATCTCGCGATGATGAGAGCGTTGAGGGACATATGCATAAACAACGCCACGCCGTTTACTGGGTTAGACGAATCAGACAAGGCAGACAGCGAAATAGACGTGATGGGACAGAAGATGTTCGTGCACTTTTATTACAATGGTGTCGACTTGCAAAAACTCTTCAAGAAAATTTTTGAGAACACAGGCGAAGGAATAAGCATAGTGCTGTTTGAAAACGACTTGCAAAAGGCCGCATTCAAAAAACTCCTGCTTTCTCCGACAAAGGCGCAGACAATAATGAAACTCGAGGTTGAAAGCAATACCGTGCAGTTGCTGACAATAGAAGAATTGGAAAAGATGATAAAAGAATTGCGAGCAATCTAATGTCAGCCCAAGGGGGGCTCCGCCCCCCTTAGTCCGACACCGCCCAAACCCCCCGCCGGAACAGACGAAAACAGTAGAGACGGCTCCTAGAAAACAGTAAGAATAACATAGTTAACTTTCAATCGATTTTTCTTACCCATTCGAGCGTCTTTTGAAGATCGCGCTTGTAGCCGAATTTTGAAAAATAATTTAGAACATTCCGCACATCCCTTTCGAGGAATTCCTCTGCTTTCGGATGATCCAAGACAACACCCTGGCCAAAATCTATCAGATAAGGACAATCACCGACGAGTATGTTGTATTCGCTTATATCCGCATGCACAAAACCTGCGCGGTACATCTTTTTTATGTCGTTCAGCACGCTTTCCAAATCGCTCTCGCCATGAATCGGGCCGACAAGATTCATCGTCGGATAAGGCAGGCCGTCTTTTCCAAGGAATTCCATCACAATTATGTTTTGCAAGATGAAGATGGGTTTCGGCGAATGCACTCCTGCCTCTGCGCAAATTTGAAGATTCTTGAATTCCTTTCTCGCAAAAAGGCTAATAAAACCCCGCTCGTCTTGTTTTATATCTCTAAAACGCGGGTCTCCTTCAAGATAGGGCAGTCTCTTCATAAAACTTGCGGTTTCTATCTTGTAAACCTTGACGGCGACATAACTTCCATCTTCCGTAGTCGCGCGGAAAACATTCGCTTCCTTTCCTGTTGAAACCGGATAGTCCAAAGTAGAAAACAGGCCTTTTTTCATCATCTTTGCAAGCAAGAGCAAGGTTGTCCTGTCAAAAACCTCGCTCTCGATCTTGCTTCGCTCCTTGAATAGATACTCGTCTTTTGAAGGCAGCTTTCTCTTTGACGGTCTTTTTGCCATAAAATGAGAATGACGTTATTATATAAAACCCTTTTGCCTCAACGCATTTGCCTGCAACGGAGTATAACGATAAACGATATCGCCTTTCGTATCTCCTTCTATCGGCCAGGGCTCAACAAGCACGACATCGCCGTCTTTTACCCATATCTTGTTTTTCAATTTTCCGGGAATTCTGCATATTCTCTCTTTTCCATCCTTGCAGGAAACGCGCATTCGGCTTCCGCCTACAACCGCTATCACAATACCAAAAACTTCGTTTTTTCTCGGTAATCTCAATCTTGTTTCTTGTTGTTCCTCCAACTCATCACCTACTCTTTTATTGTCCTTCTTGCGCCGCAACTTTCACAAAGCATTATCACGATTCCGCGGCCGACTTCTTGAAGATTGGTATCCGGTCGTTTGCATTCCTTGCAGATTACGAATTTTTCGATAAACTCGCTCAATTTTTTATCCAATATCTCGGCCAGTAAGCGCCTTTGAAGAACAACGCGGTCGCCTTGGATCTCGCCCGGAACCGCAAGTTCCTTCGTGAGAAACTTCAACAGCAACTTCGGGTTTCTCCTAAGCTTGTCGCAAACGTTTTTGAAATTCTTTATTATTGTTTTGTTTCCTTCTATGAAATATTCGAATTTCGGCGGTTCGAATCTCTCGCCGCTTTGGCCTTTTTCTGGAAGCTTTTGATAAATGTTTTCCAATAACTTTTCATAATCAGACATGAAGTTCTTTTAGTAGAAAAGATTTAATAATATGAGGGAAAATAAAAATGGAAAAATAAAAAACGCCCCCGCGGGGATTTTCACGCTTGTCTATGCAGCTAAAAAGCGTTTTGAACCCCGACCGCAACCTTTCCGCGTATCACCGCAGGGTCGCGTCCTATCCAGGTTAGACTATGGGGGCAGGCAAAAAAGTAATAAGGCGCAGTTTTTAAAAAGACTAATTTTACCTTACGAATGTCAAGAAACCTATGGGCTTTAGCCCGTAGATGAATTGACCACCTATTCAATCAAATTTTTATCTGAGGAAAAATCTCTAGGCAGCGGCAGCGCCGCAAAGTAGCGCATAAGAAAAACTTATATTTTTATTCTTCGAGGTTACTGCATGCGATTAGTGAAAACACTCAGGATAAAAATAGGCAAGCTATCCAAGAAGAAAAAACAAATTCTACTAAAAGAATATTCAGAATTCCAAAAAGCAGTAAAATACACAGACAATTTTATAGAACAGAACAAGATCTACTCTATTAAAGAGCTAACAAAACATCTATATTCATCAGGTTTGATAAAAGAGGTTGCTCGGCTTTACTCTGCTACTTATCAAACTGCTTATACTGAAGTTCTCAAAGCAAAAAAGAGAAATAAAAAGGCAAAGATCAAGAGAATGCATCTTACAATTAGGCATGACACATTTAAGCTAAGAAAAA
>Ga0078972_1006228_pt1 | contig 28724 bp, 31 predicted proteins | sample YelNatPaOPGAMG01_FD_67568 | JGI IMG/M metagenome (GOLD analysis project Ga0078972, IMG submission 67568) | Hot spring thermophilic microbial communities from Obsidian Pool, Yellowstone National Park, USA - OP-RAMG-01 (SPADES assembly) (version 2) | ecosystem: Environmental > Aquatic > Thermal... | reverse complement strand
TTTTGAAAAGATTGACCAGTTCAATGCCGAACGATCCAGCTTTGTCGGGCTGGGTATATCCTTTTCCGTTGCGCATATCTCCGTCATATACTCCTGAATGAACAACAGTATTGTACGGGTAAGGTATATTCGGCCATTTGTCCGAAGCATTGGAGAGCCCGCGGGCCAGATATTCATCGGCAATGTACCTCATATTGTCAATCAGTTCTTCATCGCCGGTATAGGCATATAACAGCCTCCACGACGATAATGCCATGGCCATCTGATCTCCTCCCAATCCGCGCATGTCATGATGCGGAGCCCATACCTGATGGTTCATATAGTATTTCAGGCCATTGGAGTCAACTTCCATATTTTTCCAGAAATTCCATACCAGCAGCAGGCAGGTATCGTATGACTCTCCTAAATTGGCCGAATACCAGGGCAGAATAGCTCCTTCGGCATCCACACGGACCGGATGGTATTGAATGGTGTCGGTGTAAAGAATGGTTCCCCCGCGGTCGTCTTTTGTTCCGGAAGACGATGTGCAGGCTGTAAAAGCCACAAGCAAGGCAAAAAAGAGATACTGGTTTTTCATAATCAGGCCGGTTTTGGTTAATATATGAGTTTGATTTGTTTTCCTGTTGCATGCGATTCCAGTGCACCAGTCAGCAGAATATGGCTCCATCGCGTTTCTTCCGGAAGTACATTCGGGAAAGGATGTTTTTTATGGTCTTCGCGGAATTCGTATATAAACGCTGCCAGCATCTGCTGAATGGAATCGGAAAAGCCAGTTTCAAAGATGCTTCCGGTTATAGTAGGTACAAAAGATTGTGAACCCACTTCATTACGGGTCCAGCCCTGTTCTTTACCGGTTGTTTCAAGTGTGTACAATGCTTTCGGATCGCTGGTGCTGAAGCGGGCAGAACCTTTCGTTCCGTAAACTTCCAGAAACCATGTATTGGTAGCTCCCGGAGCCATTCTTTTCATTTCAAACACAAGCGAAAATTCCCTGCCGGTGTAAGGATCATCTGCCCGGCAGGTGAGTACGGCATTATCCCAGGTAGTACAGGGTACCATATTCCCTTTTCCGTCAGGACGTTCTGTGACAATTTTCTGCAAATCGGCATACACACTTTTAGGCCTCCATCCCATGCGGAATGGGACATGAGAGGTATGAATTCCCAGGTCGCCCATACAACCGTATTCTCCGTTGAATTCTGCCATCCGTTTCCAGTTAATGGGTTTGGTCAGATCGAGATCACTGGAGTGGTGAAAACCAGACCGAACTTCAATGATCTGACCATACCGGTGTTCCTCCAGCCACTGAATCATTCTTTTCATTGCCGGAAAATAGGGAAATTCGGAACTGCACCGCACAATCACTTCCGGATGCTCCCGGCTGGCTTGTAAAATGGCTTCATTGGCTTTTTTATCAATTCCGAAAGGTTTTTCACCAAGCAAATGTTTTCCTGATCGGATAATCCGGGTATAAAACGGTTCGTGCAGATGGTGGGGCACGGCACAATACACAGCATCAATTTCATCAGAAGAGAGCATTTCATCGAGAGATGTGAACTGCACTGTCCCTTCAGAAAAGTACTTATTGAACCATTCGCGGGCGGCCTGATTACTGGTTTCACAAATGCCTTTGACAACAGGTATTGGCAGGTCATCGTAAAGATGGCACCACCGCGCAACGGCACTGGCAAATTCCTTGCCCATAAGGCCCAGGCCCACTATACCAAAAGAAATTTTTCTTGTCATAAATTACCGGTATCCGTATTCTTTTTCAACTTCAGAAATGGATTCTTCGATTAAATCCATACCAAGTTTTGCATACTCCTCATCCATAATAAGAGGAGGCGACATGCGAAGGATATGACCTGCCGGGATCCATGCAAGCCCTTTCCGGAAAGCTTTCTGGTACACCTTTTTACCCGCTTCTTCAAAGGGTTCCCTGGTGGATTTATCCTTTACAAGTTCAATTCCCAGAAGGAATCCTTTTCCTTTTACATCCCCGATAATCGGGTGGGCTTCTTTCATTTGTTGCATGCGATTCATAAAAAACCTTCCGACGGTTCTGACGTTTTCCAGGATCTGTTCTTCCTCAATAACTTCGATGGAAGCGAGGGCCGCTGCACAGGCCATCGGATTTCCTCCATAACTTGATGAAGCAGATATTTTTTCCAGGGCTTCACCGTATTCTTCTTTCACAACCATTGCCGTAACCGGAAAACCGTTTCCAAATGATTTTCCGAAGGTAACCACATCGGGTACCACGTTCCAGTGGTCAAGGCACAGCCATTCACCTGTCCGCCCCATGCCGGCCAGCACCTCATCGTCAACCAGAAGCATGTTGTATTTTTTTATCAGAGGCATGAGTTTCGGGAAAAAATCGTCAGGGGGAAAAATGGAGCCAGCCCAGCCCTGGGCCGGTTCAAGCACAAAAGCAGCCAGATTGCCCACAGTGCTTTCTCTGATAAATTCATCATAGAAGGTTATGTACCGGTCGGTATCAATTGTTCCGTCCTGTTTTGTCCAATGCGGTCTGTACGGGTCAGGGCGCGGTACCATGTAAAAGCCGGGTGCCCTGGTGGGTCCATAGCTGTGAACATCTCCCCGGATCATCTGGGCACAGCTTACGGCCGCCATGGATTTGCCATGAAAATCCCTGAAGCACGACAGGAATTCGTGTCTCCCGGTAATGGCACGGGCGGCCCGTATGGCTGCCTCAACAGCCGACGTGCCGTCGCTGTACAGCTGAATGGCATTGAGTTTCCCCGGAAGGATCCCGGCCATTTTTTCCATTAACTTTTCCTTGACGGGGGTGGTAAAATCGTGGGCATTCATAAGTTTGCCGGCCCATTTTGCCACTGCTTCCGAAACCTTTGGATGGCAATGTCCAAGCGAAGCAACGTAAATCCCTGACGAAAAATCAAGATATCGGTTCCCGTCCACATCGGTCAGGGTAATGCCATGCCCTTCTTCAAAACAAACCGGAAAAAGCTTCACCTGCGAACTCAGCCCTTTCATATAACGGGCCGTGTTGGCATGCATCTGACGGGAACGCGGGCCGGGCACTTCTCCGGCAACCGAAGGAATCCCTCTGGCACTTTCCTTCCACCAGTATTTACCCATAAAAAATGTATTACTTTGTTAACAATACGTTTATACGGTTCTTTCTGTACATGCGCAAATGTTCAGGACTGATGTCCTTGTCGGTTATCAGGTAATCGACTACATTAATAGGTGCATAATTTACAAATGCATCTTTTTCAATCTTGGATGAATCACACAGCACAAAAACCTGTTCAGATGAATCTGCCATTAAACGGGTTATGGAACCTTCCTTTTCATCATTTGAACTTAATCCGTTTTTCAGGGAAATTCCTGCCGCCCCCAGAAAAGCTTTATTGGCCTTATAGGCTTGCATGACTTTTTCCGTCATGGGGCCATAGCAGGCCTTTCTTTCATGATCAAGATCTCCCCCGAGAAGACTTACACGAATGTTCGGGTAATGAATAAGTTCTGAAACCACCGGCAGGGAATTGGTAATCACCCTCAGGTTCTTGTGTCCTGTAATGAACTTCGCCAGATGAACCACGGTGGTTCCGCAATCAATAAAAAGGATATCGTTGTCTTTGATAAAAGTCGCCGCCAGCCGTGCAATCTCTATTTTCTTTTCCCGGTTATGTGCTTCCTTATTTTCGTAACTGAACAAATAAGGAATCAGTTTGGATTTTACGGCGCCACCGAATGTGCGGATCAGGAGTCCTTCCGATTCCAGTTCATCCAGATCACGCCGCGCCGTAATCTCCGATACGTTGCACATTCGCGCAACATCTTGAATGGTAATGGATTCATTCTTTTCAAGCTGTTTGAGGATCATCCGTTTCCGAACCTCCGGCTGAATGGATACTTTGCGTGCCATTTTCGCAGTATGAAAAACCGATTAAGAACATTTATGACAAAAATAATCAAAAATAAACAAAGTGGATATGTTCTTTTAAAAAAAATATGAGGAAAGTTTTTTCTGCATTGTTTTTGTATTTTTGATTGAAAATGATATTTTTGTTCGTAAAAAATCAATTTTATGATCAACGGTAAGCATATTCGTCTGGAAAAATTGTTCAGCCACGGGGAAAAATCGGTTGTTATTGCAATTGACCATGGTATGTTTGATGGCCCCATTCCGGGAATGGTCAATCTGCGGGAGACGGCATCTAAAATTAATCCTTGTGTGGACGGGGTTCTTATAAGTCCCGGGATGCTGGGTATCTGCAAAGACATTTTTTCATTCAGAGGAGCCCCTGTCCCCATTGTCCGCATCAACTGGAGCGACGTCTATTGCTTTCACTGGAAGTACAATGAGGCGAATACCGTGATTGCCCGAACGGTTGAAGATGCCGTGGCAGAAGGTGCTGAGGTCGTTCTCGTGTCCCTTACCATAGCTACCGGCAATCCTCGTACCGATGCCCGCAATGTGGAAGTCTATTCGATGCTGGCCGGCCAGGCGCGGAAACTTGGTATTCCTGTAGTTGGGGAGTTCTTTCCGATCCATTCAGACAAGTTGACTCCCGAACAGTTGCATGAACAGGTGCTTTCGGGCTGTCGTATTCTTGCCGAGCTGGGAGTGGATTTAATAAAAACTTTCCATACATTTGACTTTCGAAAAGTTGCGGAAGCAACACCTGTACCCATACTATGCCTGGGGGCGGAAAAGAAACCTACTCAGCTTCAGGCTCTTCAGCTTGCTGCTGACGAAATTCAAGATAACGCTGCGGGGGTTGTCTTCGGGCGCAACGCCATCCAGGTACCAGACCCGTTCTCATTTCAGGCCGCTCTGTGTGATGTTGTGAAAAGAGGAATGAAACCTGAAGAAGCCGTTCAGAAATACCGCTTAACTGACTGAACAATGTATCAAGAACTACTCCGGCTCATTCCAGAAATCGTGCCGGTTGTCAGGAAATCTGCCGATTTCATTCGTGCCGAGGCACGGTCTTTCGATCCGGAAAAAATTCGCTTCAAGACCTACAATGATTTTTCTTCCTATGTTGACCAGACTTCAGAAGAAATCCTGGTGGAAGGTCTTTCCAGAATTCTGCCGGGAGCCGGATTTATTACGGAAGAAAACACAGCCGGATCATCGGCAAATTCTCTGAACTGGATAATTGACCCTCTGGACGGAACAACAAATTTCCTGCACGGCTATCCTGCCACAGCAGTGACTCTCGCCCTGAAGGAAAACAATGAAATTTTACTCGGAGTCACCTGTCTGTTGCAGGAAGATGCCATATATCATGCCGTAAAAGGGAATGGAGCATGGTGCAGTGATCAGAGACTTTCCGTATCGGGTACAAAGGATCTGGAGAAGTCCCTTCTAATACCGGGTTTTCCGTATAACCTTGCCGGAAAGGATGAGGAGTATTTTCAGTTGATTCGCCAGTTGCTTTCTCGGTGCCATGGTATCCGTTCTTCCGGTGCATCGGCAGTTGATCTTGTGCATGTGGCTACGGGTTGCGCTGACGCCTATTTTGAATTCAATCTGTACTTGTGGGATATTGCAGCGGGTATTTTGCTGGTGCAGGAAGCCGGAGGGACTGTTTCTGATTTCTACGGAGGGAACCGCCATCTGGAAGCCTTTGAAATTGTTGCGGCAGGCAAAGTATATCCGGCCCTCCTTCGCGAATTGAAGACGCTTTGGAAAAGATAAACGGACACCATGATGCGGTGCCTACCTCACTTGCTCTGTTGGTTTTGTTCACCGGCCTGGGATGCCGTATTGCAGTTTTTTAAATTATTGGATGTATGAGTCATTCCGGTGAATTACTGATTGGCCTGGATGCTGGAACTACTTCCGTTAAGGCCGTGCTGATGCGGCCAGATGGGAAAGTTCTGGCGTCGGCCGGAAAGGAATATGCGCTCGATACCTCCATGCCAAATCAGTGCGAGGTTAATCCTGCCGTTTACTGGGAATCTGCTATCCACTGTATTCGTCAATTATTGCGTGAATCGGCAGTACATCCTTCTGCCATACGTGCTCTCGCCATCTCCAGCCAGGGGGAAACGTTCATATGCACCGATGCCACAGGACGCCCCTTGCGGAATGCCATCGTGTGGCTCGATAACCGGTCGGTTCGTGAAACCGAAATCCTCAGGAAAGAATTCGGACAGAAAGCCATCCTGGAAGCCACCGGCCAACCCGAAATTCTTCCCACCTGGCCGGCAACAAAACTTCTCTGGCTTCGGAAACACGAACCCGAAACCTATGTGCGCACTGACAAATTTCTCCTGGTGGAGGATTACCTCATGCATTGCCTCAGTGGACGGTTTTGCACCGAATACTCCGTCATATCTTCTTCATTGTATTTTCACATTACGCAAAAGGCACTCTGGTTGGAAATGCTCGATTTTCTCGGACTGTCATCAACGCGCTTTCCGGAAATCCTTCCTTCTGCGGTTCCGGTGGGAACGCTTACTGCCGACGCCGCCCGTCTGACGGGGCTCGACCCTGCAACCCTGGTGGTGACCGGAGCTTACGACCATGCCGCAGGTGCTGTAGGTGCCGGAAATATTGATGAGGGAATGATTACCGAAACCACCGGCGCTTCCATGGCCATGGTGGTTACTTCCGATAAACCGGTTTTTGACCGTTGGCTTCATTTGCCATGCCAGTGCCATGCAGTAGCGGATAAATATTTTCTTCTGCCATACGGACAAACCGCAGGAATTGTCCTGAAATGGTTCCGCGATCAGTTTGCTTCCCAGATCAGAGACCTGTCGCGCGAATACGGCCTGGACCCTTATGATTTGCTCACAGCCATGGCCTCCCAGGTTGCACCGGGTGCCGGAGGTGTTGTCATGCTGCCTCATCTTATGGGAACCGGTTCGCCGGAATTTAACCCTTCTGCAAGAGCAGTCTGGGCAGGAATGTCGCTCGAAACCAATAAGGCACACATGATTCGTTCCATCCTCGAAGGTGTCGCTGCCATGATCAGAAGAAACATTGAAACGCTGAAAGAATACGGAATTTCTGTGAGCGAAATTCGTGCCCTGGGCGGAGGTGCCCGCAGTCCACTCTGGAATCAGATCAAAGCCGACATGACCGGTGTTCCGATTCTTACAGTCGAAAATGACGATACCCCCGCTGTCGGTGCCGCAGTACTGGCCGGCGCAGGATCCGGATTGTTTCCCGACCTGAAAAAAGCCACCGGCCAACTGGTCAGAATCAGGGAATCATATTCGCCTAATCCGGCCTTCATAGGTACCTATAATGAAGTATACCGTAAATACTGCCTGCTATCGGATCTCCTCATTAAATACTGGAAAGAATGATTTATCTGCACAAAGCTGACCTGCTGGTTTTCGCATTCTACTTCCTTATTTTTGTAACAATTGCTTTTTATGCCGGCCGCAAAAAGCGCGTTCTGGCAGCCGATTTCTTTATCAATCAGAACAGACTTCCCTGGTTTGTAATCGGTTTCAGTATGATTGCTTCCGGCATCAGCTCAGAACAATTCCTTGGAACTGTCGGATTTGCCTATGAACATGGACTTTCTGTCGCAAACTGGGAGTGGCTGAACGGACCGTCCATCCTGATTCTGGTCTTTTTGTTTATCCCTTTTTATTTGAAGAAGAAGATTGTTACCATGCCGCATTTTCTTGAGCACCGTTTTGATGGCCGGGTTCGCACCATATTTGCCCTGATTTCCGTTCTTATTTACGTGTTTATTAACCTGGCGGGGGTTATTTATTCAGGTGGCTTTGCCCTCAGCAGAATCCTTCACTTGAACATCTATCTGTGCATCTGGATCATTGCCTTTTTTGCCGCCTTTTTTGTCATGTATGGAGGAATGGCAACCATCGCCTGGACAAATGTGTTTCAAGCATCCATGCTGTTAATCAGTGGATTGCTTCTGTTTCTGATAGGTTTGCTGAAAGTGCCGGGAGGATTTTCTTCCATTCTTGGCGAAGGGTCGCGTTCTCATTTAATTCTCCCCGCAAGTGATCCGGATATTCCATGGACAGGGCTTCTGGTTCTGGTTCTTTCAACCAACATTTGGTATTATTGTACCAACCAGAACATAAACCAGTCTACCCTTGGAGCTAAAAACCAGTGGCATGCACAGATAGGCATATTGTTTGCCGGTTTTCTCTGGTTGTTCATTCCTTTTGCCGATACCTTTCCCGGTCTTATCGCATATGCTCTTAATCCCGATTTACCAAAAGACAACGCTTTTATTTACGCTGTGCAGGAATTGCTTCCTACGGGCCTGACAGGAATTGTTTTTGCTGTTTTGTGTGCCGCTGTAATTACTGCCATACAGGCTGGAGTTAACGGAGTTTCTACCATTTTTACCTTTGATTTTTACCAGCGGTTTATTAAGCCGTCTGCCTCCGAAAAAGAACTGATCCGGACAGGAAGGATATTTACGGCTGCCGTCCTGCTCCTGGGTGCCACATGGGCACCAATGGTGCTGAGGTTCGGTCACATCTTCTCATATTTCCAGGAATGCTGGGCATTTGTGGCTATCCCGATCGCAACGGTTTTTGTTGCCGGTATCCTCTGGAGAAAATTCCATGCGAAAGTGGCTTTCTATATCCTTCTGCTTACCTTTCCCATGTTTCTGATGCCTTATGTGTTGCGCATCCTGAAGATACAGATGAATGTATTTAATGTGGCCGGTATTACACTTTTCTTGACTGTTCTGCTGGTAGTTTTTCTTACCTTCATGATCAGGCCGGTTGCTGAGGAGAACAAAGATCAGCTTATCTTTTCTTTTTCGTCATCAGAAAATTCTTTGCAAGGAATACCCTGGTACAGGAAGGTTCCTTTCTGGGCAGTAATCATGATGTTATTATACGCTGGCGTTTATGCATTATTCTGGTAACATGGCATAAGGTTGCGTTCATCTGTCAGGTGAGCCGCATATGTAATCATCGGCTGACAGTATGTATCCAATCAATTTCTTCAGTTTTTTTTCAGGAATTTCCTTACTTTAGCACCTTCTTAAAGGATGAATATGTGCCTAGCAGTACCAGGTCAGATTGTTTCCATCGATGATTCCAATCCGGAGATGAGGATGGCAAAAGTGAATTTTGCCGGTGTGGAAAAAGATATTTGCATCCAGTGGCTTCCCGATATTATGGTTGGTGACTATATTCTGGCCCATGTGGGTGTTGCCCTGAACAAAATTGACGAAGAAGAGGCCCTCGAAACTCTGCGCCTCTTTAAAGAACTCGATAACTTCAACCAGGCTGATGAAATTCGTTGACGAATACAGGGATGCCGGTTTGGTTAATTCCATTGCTTCTGAGATTAAAAAAATCACTACCCGGCAATGGAATATAATGGAAATTTGTGGAGGACAGACCCATAGCATCGTGCGGTACGGCCTGGATGAACTTCTTCCCCGCGAAATTACCCTGATTCACGGTCCCGGTTGCCCCGTATGTGTGACTCCTCTCGAACTGATCGACAGGGCAATTGCCATAGCTTCGCTTCCCGGCATAATAATGACATCCTATGGCGATATGCTCAGGGTGCCGGGCAGTTCGTCCGATTTGCTCAGGGTGAAAGCTTCGGGAGGCGATGTGCGGATGGTTTATTCCCCTCTCGATGTTCTTCAGATTGCCGAACACAATCCGGGTAAACAGGTTGTATTTTTTGCCGTGGGGTTTGAAACTACTGCTCCTGCCAATGCTATGATTGTGACCGAAGCCAGGAGAAGAAACCTTACCAATGTTTCCGTTCTTTCAGCGCACGTGCTGGTACCCCCTGCCATTGAGGCCATTTTGTCGGCCCGTGACGCTTCGGTCAATGCATTTCTGGCAGCGGGCCATGTCTGTACCGTTATGGGATATACAGAATATGAACCTCTGGCTGAGAAATACAACGTACCCATTGTTGTTACTGGTTTTGAACCTGCCGATATACTGCAGGGGATTTTAATGGCAGTTAAAGAACTGGAATCCGGTTCCCACAGGGTTCTCAATCAATATGCACGCGCAGTTACCCGGGAAGGGAATCTTCCGGCACAACGTCTCATCAGGGAAGTTTATCAGGTGGTCGACAGAAAATGGAGAGGGATTGGTACAATTCCCTCCAGCGGCCTTGACCTGAATGATAATTACGCTGAATTTGATGCGGCGAAGCGTTTCCGGGTTGATACCATCCTTGCCTCCGAATCAGAGAAATGCCTGGCAGGAAAAGTATTGCAGGGACTTATAAAACCTTCCTCCTGTCCGGCTTTTGGTACGGAATGTTCTCCCGACCACCCCCTGGGAGCACCTATGGTCTCATCCGAAGGAGCCTGTGCTGCTTATTACCGCTTCAGAAAATCCGAATCCCATGTCTGACCAAATCAGCTTTTCCTGTCCTGTTCCCCTGTCGGGTTATGATAAAATTACCCTTGCCCATGGAGGAGGAGGATCCTTTTCGTACAAACTGCTTCATGAACTGATTTTCAAATATCTGAATTCAGAGCCACTGGCAATGGAACACGACGGTGCGGTGATGGATATTAACGGGGTGAAACTTGCTTTTTCAACCGATTCGTACGTCATCGACCCTGTCTTCTTTCCCGGTGGTAATATCGGTGAACTGGCTGTATACGGCACGGTCAATGATATTGCCTGCTGCGGCGCAAAACCTCTTTTCCTGTCCCTTTCTCTCATTATTGAAGAAGGATTGCCGGTAGAACAGCTGGAAACCATAATTGCTTCGGTGAAAAAGGCTGCCGATAGGGCAGGTGTTGTTGTGGTTACGGGAGATACCAAAGTGGTAGGGCATGGGAAAGGGGACAAGATTTTTATCAATACATCCGGCATCGGAGTGGTGCACGCAAATGCCAATATTTCTCCCCGAAGGGCTGAACCCGGCGATGCTGTTCTTCTTAGCGGAACCATTGCCGACCATGGAATTGCCATCATGGCTTCACGGAGCGGCCTGGAATTCCAAACCAGCATCCTGAGCGATTCGGCCCCGCTGAACGATATGATTGAGCATGTATTGAAAGCAATACCCGATGTCCACGTCTTACGCGATCCTACCAGGGGCGGCCTGGCCAGCACCCTGAACGAAATTGCTCGCTCTTCCAATACGGGTATGTACATTGACGAAAACCTGATTCCTGTAAAGGAAGAGGTGAAAGGCGTCTGCGAAATCCTGGGGCTTGATCCTCTCTATATCGCCAACGAAGGAAAGCTCGTGGTTATCGTTCCCGGCAATGCCGCCGGTAAAGCCCTGGACATTCTTCTCAGCCACCCTCTTGGCCGTCAGGCTGCCATAATCGGTACTGTTACATCCGATCATCCGGGAATGGTAAGAATGAAAACGTCTATAGGAACAAACCGGATTGTGGATATGATTTCAGGAGAACAACTTCCGCGTATCTGCTGATCCAGTAATCTTTCCGACCATAAAACACTACCCGCATTAACTGTGAATACTGCAGGCTTCACTATGTCTTTATTTGAAACAACGGCAGTATGCCCATGTTCCTGTCCTGTGAAGCCTTATAACGAAATGAACGGCTACTGGTTCTGGTGGGGAGGAAGAACCGGAAAATATATTACCGCCCAACTCTGCCGGCAATTATTTGACCGCATGGTCTAATTAATCCGTTTAAAAAATGACCAGATACATTCGCACGCATCAATATCTCTGCAGGTCCTGCCAATAATTCGTTCTGTCAGGTACTGCTTTCCTCCGGGCCAGGTATGACCTCCTCCTTGAATTGTCAAAACAATAACTTCTGATGAATTATCTGAGCCGGTATATTTTGTTTCCTTAACACGGCATCCATCCATGGGATCTTTGTCAGGAAGCAGTTTCTCTTCACTCAAATGTACCTGGTTAATTTTTGTCCAGATTTCCACGCTTTTGCTGGTAGATAAAATCTTTCCCAATTTTCTTCTGCCAAAATGAACATCTCCGCCTTCAAACGGAACGAGAGGATCGTCTGTCCCATTGATGATGAGCATGGCAACCGGATGTCCAGGTTTTGATGGCAGATCAGCCGGAATGCTTCCGCATACTGGTGCTGCCGCTGCAATCTTCTCGCCCAGTTCAGTTGCCAGCCGATACGTCATCATAGCTCCGTTTGACATCCCTGTTACGTATACTCTGTTCTGGTCTGCGTTGTATTTTCTTACGAGCGAATCAATCAAAGCCGAAATAAAACCCACATCATCTGTTTTGTTGTTGTGTGATTGGTAGCGTCGCGGCATGTTTTCCCTTCCGTCGTTCCAGTTTTTGCCGATCCCGTCAGGATAAACGACGATGAACCCTTCCTTGTCGGCCAGGATATTAAATTTTCCCTGTGTAAGCGATACCATCCTTTTGCCGTTGCCACCCCCTCCATGCAAAGCAATCAAAAGAGGATATTTTTCCCTGGCTTCCCTGCCAGGAGGAAGATGAATCAGAGCATTCCTCACAACTCCTTTGTAGGTGAACGAAAAATTCAGATCCGTGCCTGGATTTTTTTCAGAGGATGAACCCGGAGTGAATCCGGTTAAAAAAGCTATCAATAACGTTAAATAAAATTCAATCATATTTTTTAAATGAATTAAAACCAGGAAAGTTTTGAATCAAAAGCGAAAGGAAATACAAAAACAACAACAATCGTCCAGACAAAGTATACCGGAAGATAAGATGCTACAGAATGTTCCACTTTCTGAAGGGCATGGCTACGGAAATTTACTTTGTAAAGATCGGAGGCTATAAGGATGAGATTGCCCAGTACGGTAAGATTGGTTCCCAGCACTGCCGTCCTGTTGGGTGTAAATCCATATTCTCCCAGACGATAAATAATAGCCGAGAGAGCAATAATATCAATAACAATGCTCACAACTACCAGCGCTGAAATAACGATACGGTTGAAACCCTGTCCTTTTCCATGCATGGTGCCAGCTATTGAAAACAAAATGACAGCCACTACAACCAGCAACATGAAGTTGAATACCAGAAGAAAATTCCTGTCGCTGTATGGGTTCCGGTGTTGCATCGCGATATAGCCAAGAAATACCAGGAGGGTTGCCAGGATTAGGGGACTGAAAATCCTGGCAATGACAGGAGCAATTTTATTCGCTACCGAAGGATAATTGCGTATAATAAAGGTAGCTGCTGCAGGGGCAGAAACAATTCCCCATATGGCAAGGTGTTTTGCAATGAAAGTTTCTGCCTCTATGCCGATGGCTCTGAACAATCCGGCCGACAGAACTGCCAGAATTCCTCCTGCAATGAGGATGAGGGTACTCAAAACCGCCAGGTCACCGTTATCTCTGATATATTCTGTGCGTTTTGATAAATTTTTGATCTGAAATCGTGTGTAAACAAAACCCAAAACAAACCAGAGAAAAACCGGCAGAAAGATACATGCCAGGCTTATTGCATCATTTTTGCCCGGCGCAGGGAGCAGGTTGATGTAAACGGCCGATAAGGCAATGAGACCGGCGGCAACCAGCGCACCCGGGCTCCTGAAAGTATGGTCGGAAATAAGGGTATACAAAACCATACCCAGGAAGATGATGATGGCCCCGTTCCTGAAAAAGAAAATGGACGGCTCTGTAACGGCAGGAAAAATATTGGGTATTTCAGCTATAAAACAGGAAATCAAACACACCGGCAAAAGATAAAAAAAATCAGTCTTAAGAATATCACTGACCCCCGTTCCTGCTCGTTCATATTCCAGCCTGATTTTCCAGTATTCAGCAAATTTCCGGTCAGGAATTTCAGGATATGCCTGCATAAACACTGCGGCAAATTGCAGAGGGCTTTTTCTGTAAAGTTTTTCAATTTCCTCAGGCTGATCAATGTGATCAATCAAATCGGATTTTTTCATGGCGATGTTGTGAAAGAACTTGATAATAAAACGAATGGGAGAGTTTATTTAGTATGATCCCCATTGTGAATGTTTTATATCATGCTGGCACGGTTCCTTCCGATACCTGGTGGAGAACAAAAATGAATCTGGCTTTTGCGCTTGCCATAGAGCTATTCACAGAAAGAATATCCTGAAGCGGACATCTGTTTTTGCCGGCATGTTCTTTTTGCAATTTTGTTTTGCTCTTATCTTTTCTAAATTTGCCATCCGTTTTTCTAATCCATGACCGAATCATAAATTATGAGGTGTGGCTTGTTTATCAGAATTTTCTTTCTTTTTTTTATTGCGAAAATTGGTATCGTCTCAGCTCAGAAAGATACTCTGCCGGAGAGGGCCTCATATGTAATATACCGCACGGCGGAAAAAATGGACATTGATGGAAAATCGGATGAAAAAAGCTGGTTTCATGCTCCATGGACCAGCTGGTTTCAGGATATAGAAGGAGACAAAAAACCGGCTCCCCGATTCAGAACACGGGCAAAGATGCTATGGGATGATAGGCATCTCTATATTTTTGCTGAACTTGAAGAACCCGATTTATGGGCAACCATTACTCAGCGCGATGCGGTAATTTTTCATGATAATGACTTTGAAGTATTTATCGACCCGGACGGAGATACCCATAATTATTATGAAATTGAACTGAATGCTCTCAATGTGCTTTGGGATCTCTTCCTTTTAAGGCCTTACCGGGATGGTGCAATGCCGCTTACCTCGTGGAACATGGATGGATTGCAAACGGCTGTCTCCCTTCGGGGAACATTGAATCAACCGGATGATAGGGATACAGGTTGGACTGTTGAAATTGCTATACCTTTCAGCGGTCTGGTTGAATATAGACAGGGAGGCAGACCGTGTAACGGAGATCAATGGCGGCTTGATTTTTCCAGAGTAGAATGGAAAGTAAAAGCAAATAACTCAAAATATGTGAAAGATACCGATTTGGTAAGCGGCAAACTCTGCAGAGAGGAAAACTGGGTTTGGTCGCCTATAGGTGCCATAGATATGCACCGTCCTGAACGATGGGGTTTTGTGCAGTTTTCTGATACCCTCGCAGGCCATGGTATCCAGCCATTTTTATTTGATCCTGAAAATGAGGTAAAAGACGAACTCCGTATCTTGTATTATGCCCAGCGGGAATATGCCGCACGAAATGGTCATTATGCTTCTTCTTTTCACGAGCTGAAAAAGGATAAATTGTTACCCTTCCCTTTGCTGTTTAACCCGGAACTGAAAAGAACATTTTCGTTGTATGAAATTGTTGCATCACGCAGCGGCTCATCCTGGCAATGGCATATTGATCAGACAGGAAGAGTCTGGTATGCAAAGCGAAGATGAAACGCCTTTTTCCGGGGTTCAGGATGGCTGATGCTATGTTTCGAGTGCCCGTTTCAGTATCTTCAGGTCAGTATCCGAAAGGCTGTCGGCCGTAAAGAATGATAATCCCATCCCTCCGTTTTCCTTAACCATGGTATAGATTGAAGCCAGATCGGCTGTCTTGAGAGCTCCCCTGAAAATCCCGGCATAGACCGGCGTTCCCTTCGGTAATTCGGTAAGTGATTCCTTTACGCACTGCCCTATCCAGGATTCCTTCTCACCATAAAAATGATGGTACAACATGGGCAGGTAGGCATCGAGACCAAACTTCGGCCAATCCTGCCGCACCATAGTTCTCGACATGGCTGGCGTTGGAAAAACAGCCGCAGTAATAAGTTTATCTTTGCGATGGACTTCCTCCACAATGGCTTGCACAAGCCGCACCAGCTGGTTCAGTCTAAAATCTCTCCAGGCAATATTGGAGGCAGGGTCCTCCAGATCCAGCGGATCAATGCCTGTTTGTTCCCTGAACAGCCTCCTGCACGTATTGCAGTAGCAGTAATCATATTCTGGCATTTCATGGTCCTGGACAAGGTGGTATTTGGGTTGAAGTTCTTTTGGAAGATACACATCGCAATAACGCACATAATCGAGATGTACACCAGAAAGTTCCGGTATATCGCACAACTCGATGTAATCTTTAACAATCGCGTCTTTCACTTCTTCCTGCGAAGGGCACAGCCATCGGTAATAATTCACATAGGGCGGATTCGGGCCGGCACAGGATTCTCCTTTCCGGTTTACCGCATACCATTCAGGGTGATCCCTTATATATTGCCCGCGGTTCATGGTCCAGCGCCAGGCATGGATCTCAATTCCGGCTTTCTTGCCAAGCCTTGATATCCGGGCATAGAATGCATTGTTTCCTTCCGGCAGCAGGGCATCAATGCCATGCGACTTATACCGGTCGAAAGCCTTCAGTAGCTCATCATCCGACATGTTTTCATGAACACCTCCCCAGGCCCAGTTGCGTGGAAGCCTTTTCTGTGCAAATAACCCTGTCCACGACCCCATACCCAATGCCAGAGCCGTCAAACCAGATGCTTTTAAAAAATTCCTTCGTTCCATAAGTACTTTACGACTAGTGACTGATTATTCCAAAATAAACTCGTTTAATCCATCTCTAAGTAAATATGTATTTTGTTTATAAATCAATTTTCCTGTTAAGCCGCCTGGAAGGATAATTTTAAAATGAGATGCTGTTTTCTTCCTTTCTTGAATGTCAATTGATATCTCTCCGAGAGGATGAGGCATACTTGCCTTTATAAAGGACAGATTTCCGGGTTGCGGACGTATTTCAACGGTTTTAAAACCAGGAGAAGAAGGTGCAATCCCGCAGATGATATTCAGGAAGTCGTATAACGGGTGTGCCGACCATCCATGACAATCAGAACGACTGCTCACTCCATGTTCAGGAAATGTTGTAAAACCTTGATCAAGTAATTCTGACCATTTATTCATTTTATTGATTACTTCACTGCCTGAACCAGTTCAGAAGATCTCCGGCTGCCGGCCCCCATGAAACCAATGTTTCATTTACATATAAACGGTATCTGTTGTCGGCCGAAACATGAATAATGAAATTTTCAGGAACTGAGTTCAAAACTATCTTTTTACGAAAGTAGAACACGCCGGCATCATTCTTAATGCCGGGGCTGATCCATTCGGCATAAGTGCTATCATTAAGCTGTTCAGGAAGTGTAACAAACGGTTTGTGTTGACCAGATAATGAAAACGCATGGACCAAACTGGCCATGATAAAAATAAACCGTTGCATAATGGATCAATTGTAGGGATTAAGCATTCTTTGATAATATAAGGCCTGCAATAATGAAGAGTCCCAAAACAATGAGTAAAATGATCGACTTTATTCTTTCTTTTCTCTTTTCAGCATAAATTTCTTTTCTTATGTTTTCTTTAATTTTTTCCAGTTCTTCATTAGATATTTCTTTTCTCTTTATGTTCAGCCTGTAATTTTTGGAAATTGTCTGTACATCTTTTATCCTGCGGTACAATTCTTTATATCCTGTTTTTAACGATTCGTTGTATCGAACCCTGTTGATCATATCCAGAACATGTCCTGCGAAACTCATAAAGATTCTATTTAATCATCTTGTGTTTTTATCTGCTAAAGTTAATAAATTTTTAAGCATGATCTCCATGATTGCCTAATGAATCGAGTAGCCGGTTCAGCTCTTTTACTTCTTCCATCGTTAAATTGCTAAGCAGTGAATATGCTTTGGTCTCGCATTCACATATCATCTCAAGCAGTTTCAATCCTTTTTCAGTAATCTCAGTTGATTTCTGTCGCCTGCGGGCTGGATTCTCCTTTCTGCTACATAGCCTTTAAACAATAACCTGTCAACAATGCGGTTTACATCCGGGTCTCAGTCAGGCATGCGTTCTTTAATGAAGCCAATTGAAAGGGGCGCTTCGGAACGAAAACCTTAAAGGATTATTAATATTGTATTGTTGTTCCGTAAGGTCCCTTTGCTTCAACGATTGATAAAACGAATAGTTTTGTAGCTTGCTGGTAATAATCAGATTCATCAGTTGGCCGGTAAAATCCTTTTTACCAGTATCTTCCGGCGGATCCGGCCATTACGAACAAAGGTGCCAGATGTTCCCTGCGCAGTGGTTCTAAGGTTTTGCCAGGCATAAGTTGGGTTTCCGGATAAAGGGTATCAACGAGCGGAAGTTGCACCACCGGAATTCTTGCTTCGGGGTAAGCTGCCATGAGAGGAACGAAAGTTCCATGATCAAAACCTCGCTCCCATTCCCTTTTAGTTTTAAAACCAGACGAATACGGCAGATTTTCAAATCGTTCGGCCAGTACCGGATTCTCTGATGCAGGATATTTGCTGGTTACCAGTTTCAATGCGAAACCGCTTTCAATCCGACTATGGAAACAATCAAAGTGGAAAGGAAAAACAGTCGCATAAATGTCGCCGGCTCTCTAAATACAAAAATACCGACCAGAACTGTCCCTGCTGATCCGATTCCGGTCCATACGGCATAAGCTGTTCCGATGGGTATGGTTTGAGTCGCCTTGATCAAAAGTACCATGCTTACAGTGAGCGCAATAAGAAAACCTATATACCATAAATACATTTCGTTTCCGGTTGTTTCTCTTGCTTTTCCCAAACAGAAAGCAAACGATGTTTCAAATAATCCTGCTATGACCAAAATAATCCAGTTCATTTTTTTATTTTTAATACGCAGTGACAAGCATTGCATTCATAACAAATGAATTCAAAATAATCAGCAAATTTATCAAAAAATAATTGGTATTCTTTAATCAGTATCGGTAAATTTTTTTTTAATCCAGCAACATCCCATTGAAAAATTGAACTTCAGTTTTTATTTTTTCTGCTTATTAATTGGATAACAATAGCGGGCAGATGATAGATTATAGAACTTGTTGTTATCATAATAGGGATCTGGAATCCATAGATTTTTTTCATATATTGAGTTTGCAATCTGTTTTTGGTCATAGTGGATTAGAACTAAAGCAAAGGAAGCATACCAACTGTCAGCAATGTTTTAGTCGAATAAAAAATTGTTGATTGCAATGGATTTCCTCTCAGGTTGTATCCTGCACGGGCTTGATTAAAGAAGACTATAACTCTCCCATAAAGTTCTGAAATGGCAATTTAATTTTTTGCCCGGATATATTTTATTTTTTCTTCATTTGTTTGAGAACCTGTATTCTGAAATTCAATTCAAAAAATATTATATGGGTATAATGCATTTTTAATGCAGTGTTCTCCCAAGCCATAAAAGATGGATAATAATTCAATCCGAGGCTAAAAGCATTTGAAATCCTGTAATATGTTGAGAGTGCAAACCCAATATTGTTTTGAGTCTTTGAATATTTCAAAGTATCAATATAATCAGGGAGTACTTCTACTGTTTCTCTCACAAAATGCAATGTCCTTGTATATTGTAATCCTAAATCATAATGTAGTCTCTTATAATCGCTTCCAAGTTGAATATCTCCGTATATTGCGAAAGACCTTTGATAAGTGCCCAAATAATCGACTGGCGCTGGAACTGGCAGAAAGAAATCAGTGAGTGCACCTATGTCCGTATTCATACAATATTTATCAGAAAAATAATATTCTATACCGCCTGAAATGCCTAAAAATCCAAAGCTGTTACCATATCCGTTACCCTTATTTAGATAAAAATGATTTCCTTCAGGAATTGAGATTTTAAATGATAAAAACCCCTTCTCAGGTGTTAAATAGTTTTTATATGTTTTGGTTAAAGGGTTATCTGATTTAAAATTAATTGTAATATAAGTTGGATAAGTAAATCTTTTAGGATTTGTCAGGTCAATTGCATACCCTATAATTCCTGTTCCGGAAAACATATTACCTAACCAGAAAGAGGCAGATAATTTGCTTTTTACACTAATTTGCTTCTGAATCGTGTCTTTTCTTGCCATTATGTATAAATTGTTTCTTGAACGCTCAACATTTATCCATGCAGGCGTATTATACCACTTTGTGGTGTCATTATTTATACATATTTTAACTGAATCTGTATCAGAATATACATTAATGTTTACAGTTTTTTGATGAATAAGTGTTGCACAGGAACTAAAAAATAATACCATAAAGAATATGTAATATCTTTTCATAAAATTTCTTTTTAAATTTTTCATAAAAATAAAAAAATGAAAATTAAATTCAACGTACTTATGATAAAATTAATAAATTTCTATAACTATGTATATATCTAAACGAATTCCTTTAAATATTAATAAAGAAAATACCGATAAATACATTAAAATAAGATTAGAGCAAGATGTAAATCAGCTTGAATTTCTTACTCTTAATATCAACACAAAAGATGCTTACAGAAATTTTAATGCCGATTATGGTGTCTTGGTGGGTAGAGTTATGGCAAATGAAAGTATAGGCATTCCTAATGCAAAAATAAGTATTTTCATACCATTGGCTGACGAAGATGTTAATGATAGTGAAATAGTAAGTCTTTATCCCTACAAAACACCAAGGGATAAAAATAGCGAAGGAAAAAGATACAATTTGTTACCAAGGGTTGCAAAAAGAAATCCTAAAACAGGTATTATTTCACCAAAGCAACCTTTTGGATCATTTCCGGTTAAAGAAGAATTGCTAACAAACAGAAATTATTTAAGGGTATATAAAAAGTATTACAGATATACCGCAACAACAAACGAATATGGTGATTATATGATATTTGGTGTACCTGTTGGTACACAAATTGTACATATGAGTGTTGATATCACTGATATAGGAAAATATTCTATGACACCCGCATCTATGGTTGTCAATCTCGGTTATTCACCGAATCTTTTTATAGAAAATAATACAAAAATTAAACCAAGTAGCGATTTAAATGATTTACCCCACATTGAAACACAGGAAATCAGCGTTGATATAATACCTTTCTGGGGGGATAAAGAGAATTTTGAAATTGGTATTACCCGACAAGATTTTAGAATTAGGTCAACCTTAGTCAATCAGTTTGTTATTTTTGGAAGTGCATTTACTGATTCAGACCAAAATCAATGGGGGACTGTTGATACTAACGATGATAATGATAAAGTATTTTTGCTATATACAATGTCCACTAAAGAAGATATTGGCATTGGCACTAAAAGACCGGCAAAAGTAATTGAGAAAATATATTATTATCCAGATACTGTATCTGATAGTGAAATATTATCTCCAAATTCCTTTGATAAAATGGTATTATTGGATAAATCTGAATATTCTGTTTATAAACGAGACGGTGATTTTGTTTTTATCATAAATTGCAATAGAAAAAGGATGGTGATGAATGAACAGGGTGAACTTATACCAGCCGATAATTCAACAAAGGGGGGTATTTTTACAGAATTTAAAGGATTTATTACCCTTGAAGTTGATGAAACTTCATTGCCATTAAATTGGATAAGACATGGAGAACATGTTTATATAAAGCCAATAAGAGAAAAACTCAAATTTCCGCAAACGGCACAAATGGGTGCTACATTTAAACCTGAAACTAACTATTATTCCGAAAGAAGAGATAGTGATAATTGGAGAGGTCAATATTTTTATCCCGGAAAAGGAGATAGTGATAATTGGAGAAGTCAATATTTTACATTTTGCGGAGGTGGAATTTATAGTTTGGCAAGATTTCATGCTCTTGCTGGTAATGTTAAGAGTGGAAATGATGCTAACGAAACACATATTTACATAAATGGTCATTGTTATGAAGGATTTATTGAAGGTACTGAAATTAATAACCCTCAATTTCCAGAACCCACAAGAAATGTTGGTATTATTCAAACAAATGATTTTCTTTATACAGGAAATACTGCAATGGGTATGTGCCCAAGTGTGAGTATGACATATCAGGGTGGTACCATAGAATTATTTGGTGGTAGTTGGTTAAATTTAAGTGTGTATTTACCTCAAATCGGTTGGGCTTGTAATAATTATTCATACATCAAATGTCATAGAGTAAATTCACACATAAGCTATGCCGACAAGAGCGATTATTATATGAAACCAAACAACCAGAAAATTGCTGGAACATATACAGATACATGCAGTTTTGCCCGTTCCGATTTAAACTGGACTGATATTATTTGTGTACCAAAAACAGATATAATAAATATGTATTCAAAACCACGTAAAGGTTTTCTTAAATCAGATTTGGTATTAATTGGAACAACATATAGAAATAATACTTATGTTCCTCCACATAATTTTTTTCCTCCATTGCCAACTGATCATCCTATTTATTGGTGTGGTGCTGCTCCGTTAAGAAAATGTACAAATGAAACAGATACATTCTTTTTTAAAGGAATTGAACCTTCTGATGCAATTAAATTTCTTATTGACCTTGGTATTGTATAAATAAAAAACCCCTTGGTTTCAAGGGGTTTAAAGGAATATTTTGATATTTTATTTATATATCATTGTATATGTATAGGTATATTTTTGGATTAAATCGCCACTTGTTGTTAGTGTAGTGATTTTACCATTTAATTTTTCAAATGTACCAGTTAATCTAACAGTCCCATCATACTTTTTTAAGGTAACCTTGTTACCATCAATTTCCACTTTATTAAAATCAACCGTAGTAATAGGAATTGTTGGGTTAAGTTCCGTAATTAGTTGTTCAAGTCTTCCTTCATTTCCAACAATAGTGATTTTAATTGAGGCTACTAAAAATCCGCTAGGACGGCATTCGCCATAAAGGTTCGACCATTCAGGATATTGTTCCTGAAGTGTTTTGGTGGGTTCCTGAGGTTTATTATCCTCATCGTCTTTTGTGCAGCTAAAACTCAATGTAGCCAGCGCAATGAACAGCATTGTAATGTAAGTAATTTTTCTCATAGTTATTAATTTTTAATTGTTTCAAAGTATTATACGAAAATAATTAAAAAATGTTACAAAAAAAAATAATTTTATTTAATTTTTTTATAAAAGTATTGTGTTTTCGGGATGTTAAGATATGATAGTAACTCCATTAACCTAAAAGAATAGGCAAATATAAGGAACATTTGCCGAAAATAACAAAAAAGTGGTATTTGTTTCATATTTATAGTTTCTGTTCATTATTAAGCATTTTGTTGTTCTTTATGTAGGAGTATAAAAATGGTTTCATTTAGTCGATTATCCAGGTTATATTTAAATAATTGGTAATCAGTTTTGTAACTCTTATCGCATTATCCCACCCACCACAAAATTCTGGACTTAATGCAATAGTTAACACTTCAATATTATTCCATGACTTTTTGATTTCTTCAGCTATTTTTAATATGTATTCATCTGTTAAAAACTGAAAACGTTTTTCATCATAATCTGTAAAGAAATAATCAATATCTAAGTTTACAATCCATTTATGTTCATTATTAGTATTAATCCAATAAGATAGATTTTCTTGTAATTCATAAATATCAAGATCATTTATTTTGATATTTTCTGGTGCATCTCCATCTTTATGCGTCGTAAATATGTTTAAAGCAATTATATTTGGATAAAGTCGATTAAAAATAGTAATATAATTATCCCATCTAAAAATTGGAAAGGTTTCGTAAATTGACATTTCTTTAACTTGATACTTTATTGCAAGTAAATCGGTAATTGAAATTGTTTTTAAATCAATATTTTGTTTTTGAATAGCATCTATCCACAAATCAATTTGACTTTCTAATAAGTCATAATGTCTATCTATATGTAATAAGTTATATTGCTTTTCAATATCTATTTTTTGAAGCCAACACCAGCTTGCGGCAAGATGATTATCCATAATAAATGTTTTGCCGCTTTGATATAATATATTCAGATTGTAATCTGTTGAAGTGTTTTGCCCTTTAAATGGTATTAGGTGCATAACTTGTCTTGCTAATTAGCAGTTTTTTAAAAAAAAACTTCACAAAGATAATTAAAATATTTATTTTATCAAAAAAAATCATATTTTCATTTAAAACTATTTATTTATGTATGGAAAATCTTGAATTATTATTACATAGTGCACAAAATATACGGACGGTAAATACAGATGCCTTCCAAAAAATAGAAATTTTAAATAAAAATTCTTTAATTCATGAATATGATGTTAAAAATGTAATAAGTGCAAGTGAAATCTTTAATATAGAGAGAGAGGAAAATGAAGTATATAGAATCTATGGTAGATTGGAATATTTATCATTATTGAATGGTATTAAAAGTAATTATTTTAATTTATCAGATTTTTTTAATCCGACATTTGATTATAACTCAAAATCAATATTTAATTCATTCGATTTTTATTTAATTAGACCATATACAGGATATACTAATATTGTTAAAGACAACAATCACAATATCTATATCAGATATTTTCAAATAATTGCAACACCCAATGAATTTGAATTAATTCCTGCCGGTTATTCTAATAATGTGTATGAAGAGCAAATATATTGTTTTGTTTTCAATAAAGATTTTGATGTTTCTACATATTATGATGATTTTAAATTCCCTGCGACTGAATTGTTTTTATATGCTCAATATAAAAAACAAAATACGCCAAATGAAATATTATCTTTTATTGATTGGGATTTAAATGGTAATGAAATAATTACACAATTTAATCCAATTAATTTAAATATTGGTGATGCCTTAAAAACTATTAATGGAAAAAAAATCGGAGATCTTATTGAATACTCCAAACCATTATTTTTACAGAAAGATTATATACCGCAAACTTATTATATAACAACACCATATTCTGTGGGAAAAAGATTAATATGGAAATATAATCCATTTATACCTTTAAGATTAAGATATTTTACTGACCAAATTTATTATGGAAATATTAGCGGAAGTTCGTATGAACAAGTTGAATCAATTCCAATATATGCAACTGAATATCCAGAAAATAGCGGTAATTATGTGTGGAGAAAAATTTTACAACAAGGTTATATTGATCCTATAAAACAAATTGGTGTTGATTATCCATTTGTGAATAAAAAAAGATATTTGTTTGCTAATATTATTTTAGATGTAATTCCTGATCTAAATGATAATCAAACATATGATGTATTTAGAGAAGCACAATATGGACAATATGGAATAATTAAAACATCACCGATAATTAATGATGTAAATGATATAAGTAAACCATGCCTATAATAAAAGAAGTTGTGAAATTTAATAATCAAGAAATAAACCTAAAAATTAATTTAGGTTTACAAAATTCTTTTATTGGATATCAACAAGAAATTGATAATATAACAAATGCGACAACTAATAAGTTAATAAATCCGGTTATTGATCAAGAAGTTCGTGTTTTTTATTATGATAATGAAGGTTATCAAAGTAAAGCGCTCAATTTTTATTTTTATGATTTTACGGGAAATTCATATATTTCTAATTTTACATCACCACAAATATTCACACAAAAAGAACTTGATTCTCAATCGCCATGTGTTAGAAATAGTTTTTTTATGTTAGAATTTTTTGATTCGTATGATTTTTATAAACAAAACAAAATATTTACAACTTATTGGACTAATATTGGAAAACTTCCAATATATTCAATTTCATCATATAATTTAAATGAGTTTTATAAATGGTTTATTCCTCTTTCATTTATTAATTCACAAACAAATAATATAATAACAGGATATACTAAATTTAGTTTTTATGATGGGAAAATGGGTAAAATACATATTTTTTATAATCAAGATTATGAAACCGATTCAACGTCAAAAAAAATGTATTTTAAAACAATTTTAAATATAAATAGCAGAACATGGAAAATAAGTACACCATCTTTAACAACGTCATTTACAATAAAAGCCAAAGAATATATTGGTGATTTATTTGTAGAAAAAATTAATAATAGTTTTGATAAATTTCATAATTTATCACCATCATATCCTAATGGAAATATGATTACATATACGACAACGGGTGTAACTTATTCAACAATATAACCAAGATGTGGTTTTCTCATTGCTTTAACTATTTCAAAATCCTTTTCATTTTGAATAAATCCTAAAAGTTTTAAATTGTATTTTGAAACAAAAAATCTATCACCATCAATATTTTCAATTGAATTTGATTCAGATATTTTGTCAAGTATCACAGGCATTGGTGAACCATTAACAAAAACATATTCTTGTTGTGATGCAAAATTTTTTAAAACTTGTTCATCATATTGATTTACATCAACACGATATTTGGTGAATAAACAAACCTCATAAAACATATCTACGTTTATCGGCTCTGGCATTTTAAATAAAAGATATATAACTTCTCCTTCATCTAAAATAGGAACATTCAAATATCTGAATTTACGTAATTGAGGAATTAAAAATTTATTTCCAATACGACTTCCCTTTTGCTTATCAATGCGTCTAACAGTAATATATGGAGTGGGTACGTTTTTATCATTATCCATAAATTTCCAAGTTTTTGAAAATTCACCCCAACGGTCATTATCAAGATAAAATGTTGGAACTATCTTATTATCAATAATAAGTTTCATTCCATCTCTATTAACATAATCAAAAATAGCCTGATCAAGGTCTTCTAATGCAATTGTTCTGGGAAGATATTTTGTTTTAGTATCTGTTAATCGCATTAATTCTTCAATCCTATCCATACCATATTTAAGATAATCCGTACCAATTTTTGGCGGATTAACATCAATGGATAATTTTGTTTTTTTAGGTAATGACATATAAGATTTTATTATAAATACTTTTTTATAGTAAAACACAAAATTCAATAAATTAAATAATTAATCATAAAAAATCATAAATTCTTGCGAGTTAAAAACTAATTATATATATTTGCATATAAAATTAATTATACTATGTTAATTGAACGCAAAGAAATATTAAACGAAGATGGTAGTTTAGGATATATCGAAGCTGTGTTTGAATCCGATAATATTCTAAAAACGACTTATTTTCCTAAAGCAGGAAGATTATATATTGCTTTTAATAGAGGTGGGACATATTCATATGAAAACATATCACCAGAAATGTATGAACAGTTCGAAAAAGCAGAATCACAAGGTAAATTCTTTTATCAAAATATAAGAAATAAACCAGAAATTTTATATCGTAAGGAATTTACATTATATCCAACAGAAGTACGTGAACTTAAAGAAATCGTTAAAAATAATAAGGAATCAATTGAAGATAATGATGAATAACATTAATGATAGTCAAAATATTGTTAATCTATTAAAAGAGGCATTGAAATTTTATGCCGATAAAAATAATTATTTCAGTGCAACTGACAAACCATCAAATATTTATCTGGATGAATATGGTTCACAAGCCAGATTTGCTTTAAATAAAGCTACTGAATTAGAAGAATTAATTAAAAAATCTGAAGATGAATATCTAAAAAATATTGCAAATGTAATTGATCAAAATAATAATGTTATTTTTGATTATATTAAAAAAATCAATGAGATAAATAAAAACGAAATTTAAAATAAAAAATAGTAATTGATATTTACTCTCCTTTTATTTCGTTCAAGAATGGCACAACATCCTCTTTTACAGGAACGCCAATTACAAGTTTCCAATATGGTTTAAAACCCCCAATTGTTTTTTTTGTTTCATCAGTAACATTGTTTGCACTTTCTACCTCATAATATCTATTTTTTTGACCGCTCATGTTATATTCAATAATATCACCCCTATCTATTTCTATTTGTTTTTCTTCAAGTTCTTTGAGATAAATACCGATTCTTATATTTCCAGTATCATCACGAGTAATACCACCAGGATTATTACCATAATATTGTTGTTTTCCATCTTCAATAGTAATCATTCCTCTTAATTTAATTGGTGAAAAGAATTTTTTATCACTTGCTTTTGCTTGCCCATATAATGGGTGTACTTTTGTTTCAATTATATTTACTTTATGCAAAATAAATTCTTGTATGTTATCTGTTTGTAGATAATTTCTACCATACATAACATCTAAATTAAATGAGTTTTCATTCATGAACAACCCCATTCTTTGATCTTCTAAATTAATTATTTGTTTTTTCTTTTTCATTTGTGTATGTAGAATTTAATTGGTATACTTTTATGAAAATAAATCCCTCTATTTGTTAATGAATGTTTTCTTTCATATCCAACATCATCCTGTCCTTTAAATTTAGTAAATAAATTATCTGAATAATGTATTTCATAAAATTTTCGAATTTCATTTTCTATTATGTTAATCAATTGTTTCATTATTTAATTATTTTAAAACCATCGTTTTCAAGAGAATCAATATCATTAACAAATTTTTTATATTGCCTGTCAATCACCCAATCAGGAACATTTGACCTATCAATACCTTTTTCTATATCATTTTTCACTCTTTGTTTAGCTATTTCGGGATCAACAATAAATATTTTAGCAAATGCATCAAATGGTCTGTCAACATTATCTCTCAAATAATTCAACAATTTTTTTCTATTGTTGGATTCAATGTTTGTTGCATCCAAAATAACATTTTTTCCACTATTTAATGCATGAACTATTTTTTTGAATGCTATTGTCCAAATCAAATCGTTTTTACTTTGGTCTGAAATATTTCCAGTTAATTCTTTACGAATATTATCAGGAGAAACGACAATAGTGTTTGAATCTGTATTGGCATTAATCCATGTGGATTTGCCACTGCCAGAAATACCGACAGGTAGAATTAGTTTTGGTTTAACTTCAATTGCCCCAATTCTATTATCGGGTGATTTAAAATCCGGATTAATTTTTTCCATCATTTCAAATAATCGTTGGTTATTATTTTTTTTCATCTGATATTTATTATAATAAATACTTTAAAATAAATGAAGTATCAAAGATAAATTATTTTATAAAATATATAGTAGTTTCAATTAAAATTTCATATATTTACGGAATATTTTGCGTTATTAAAATAATAATATTATTGCCTATATAAGAAATAATTGATTATGAATAAATTAGAT
>Ga0078972_1006227_pt1 | contig 28730 bp, 25 predicted proteins | sample YelNatPaOPGAMG01_FD_67568 | JGI IMG/M metagenome (GOLD analysis project Ga0078972, IMG submission 67568) | Hot spring thermophilic microbial communities from Obsidian Pool, Yellowstone National Park, USA - OP-RAMG-01 (SPADES assembly) (version 2) | ecosystem: Environmental > Aquatic > Thermal... | reverse complement strand
CGCCGAGCACGACGTCGCCGTCGTCCTCGGCTCCGGATGGTCCTCGGCGGCCGCCGCGCTGGGCGCCGCCACCGCCACGCTCCCCCAGGCCGAGGTGCCCGGGTTCCGCCCGCCCAGCGCCGCCGGGCACAGCGGTGAGCTGTTGTCGGTGCCGGTCGGCGGGCACCGGGTGCTGGTGCTGGTTGGCCGCGTGCACGCCTACGAGGGCCATGACCTGCGCCACGTCGTGCACCCGGTGCGGGCGGCCTGCGCGGCGGGCGCGCGGATCGTGGTGCTGACCAACGCGGCCGGCGGGCTGCGCCCGGGCATCACCGTGGGCCGGCCGGTGCTGATCAGCGACCACCTCAACCTGACCGCGCGGTCGCCGCTGACCGGTCCGCAGTTCGTGGACCTGACCGACGCCTATGCGATGCGGCTGCGCCGGCTCGCCCGCGACGCCGACCCGGGGCTGACCGAGGGCGTGTACGCCTGCGTGCCGGGCCCCCACTACGAGACGCCGGCGGAGATCCGGATGCTGCGGACCCTGGGCGCCGACCTGGTGGGCATGTCGACGGTGCACGAGACCATCGCGGCCCGCGCGGCCGGCGCCGAGGTGCTGGGCGTGTCGCTGGTGACCAACCTGGCCGCCGGGATCGGCGCCGAGCCGCTCAGCCACGCCGAGGTGCTCGCCGCCGGGGCCGCCTCGGCGCGCCGGATGGGCGCCCTGCTGGCCGGCGTGATGGCCCGGTTGTAGATGACGCCCGAGGAGTGGATCGCCCACGACCCCGACCCGGCCACGGCCGCCGAGCTCGCCGCCTGCGGCCCCGGCGAACTCGCCGCGCGGTTCGCCCGCCCGCTGGTGTTCGGCACCGCGGGCCTGCGCGGCCCGGTGCGCGGCGGGCCCGACGCGATGAACGTCGCGGTGGTCTCGCGCGCCAGCTGGGCACTGGCGCGGGTGCTCGCCGCCGGCGGCCGCGCCGGTTCGCCGGTGATCGTCGGGCGCGACGCCCGGCACGGCTCGGCCGTCTTCGCCACGGTGACAGCCGAAGTACTTGCGGCACAAGGATTTCCGGTACTACTCTGGCCGGGGCCCGTGCCCACGCCGGTGGTCGCGTTCGCGGTGCGGCGCACCGGCGCCGCCGCCGGGGTACAGATCACGGCCTCCCACAACCCGGCGACCGACAACGGCTACAAGGTCTACGTCGACGGCGGCATCCAGATCGTCTCCCCCACCGACCGCGCGATCGAGTCCGCGATGGCCGGCGCCCCGCCGGCCGACGAGATCGCCCGCACCCCGGTGGCGCCCGCGCACACGGACCTGGTCGAGCGCTATATCGAGCGGGCCGCCGCCCTGCGGCGCGCCGCCGGTTCGGTGCGGGTGGCGCTGACCGCGCTGCACGGCGTGGGCGGCGCGGTGGCCGTCGAGACGCTGCGCCGCGCCGGGTTCGACCGCGTACACACCGTCGGCGCCCAGTTCGCGCCGGACCCCGACTTCCCCACCGTCGCGTTCCCGAACCCCGAAGAGCCCGGCGCCACCGATGCCCTGCTGGCCCTGGCCGCCGACGTCGGCGCCGACGTCGCGATCGCGCTGGACCCCGACGCCGACCGGTGCGCGGTCGCCGTCCCGGCGCCGACGGGGTGGCGGACGCTGTCCGGCGACGAAACCGGCTGGCTGCTCGGCGATTACATCCTGTCGCATGCCGAGCAGCCGCGCACCGCCGTCGTGGCCAGCTCGCTGGTGTCCTCGCGGATGCTGCCGGCGATCGCCGCGCACCACGGCGCGGTGCACGTCGAAACCCCCACCGGCTTCAAGTGGCTGGCGCGCGCCGACTCGCAGGTGCCCGGCGGCACCCTGGTGTACGCCTACGAGGAGGCGATCGGGTACTGCGTCGACCCCGACGCGGTGCGCGACAAGGACGGCATCAGCGCCGCCGTCCTGGTGTGCGACCTGGTGGCCGCGCTGCACGACCAAGGCCGCTCGGTGCCCGACCTGCTCGACGAGCTGGCCCGGCGGCACGGCGTGCACGACGTCGCGGCGGTGTCGCGCCGCCTCGCCGGCGCCGACGAGGCCGCCCGGCTCATGGACCGGTTGCGGGCGGACCCGCCGGCCCGGCTGGCCGGGTTCACCGCGACCGTCACCGACGTCACCGACGCGCTGATCTTCACCGGCGGCGACGCTGCGGCGTCGGCCCGCGTGGTGGTGCGCCCGTCGGGCACCGAGCCGAAGCTGAAGTGCTACATCGAGGTTCGCTGCGCGGCGGGCGGCGAGTTGGCCGCGGCCCGGGAGCGGGCCCGCGCGCTGCGCAACGAGCTGGTCGAACAGGTCGGCAGGTGGGGTTAGCGGGGCCCGTACTGGCGGTCGCCCGCGTCGCCGAGACCCGGCACGATGTAGGCGATCTCGTTGAGGCCGTCGTCGACGGCCACGGTGAACAGCCGCGCGTCGGGTGCCGTCTTCTCCAGTGCCGCAACGCCTTCCGGCGCGGCCACCACACACAACACGGTGATCGCGGTGGCGCCGCGGCGGTGCAGCAGGCCGATGGTGTGTCGCACCGACCCGCCCGTGGCCAGCATCGGGTCGAGAACCATCACCGCCCGGCCGGTCAGGTCGCCGGGCAGCGACTCCAGATACCCGGTCGCGCGGTGGGTTTCCTCGTCGCGGGCGACCCCGACGAACCCGACCTGGGCCTCCGGCAGCAGCGCCAGCGCCCGGTCGACCATGCCCAGCCCGGCGCGCAGCACGGGCACCAGCAGCGGCGTGCCGGCCGGCCGCACGCCGAGGGTTTGGGCCAGCGGGGTGTGGATCGGGAAGGTCTCGCGGGGCGCGTCGCGGGTGGCCTCGTAGACCAGCATCACGGTCAGGTCTGCCAGCGCGGCCCGGAATGCGGCGTTACCGGTGTGCTTGTCGCGCAACGTGGTCAGCCGGGCCAGGGCCAGCGGGTGATCCACGATGTGCACGTCCACGGCATCTGACCCTATACAACGATTGCGATAACGATTGCGATAACGATTGCGCCCGATCCGGTTGACACGCTTGCCCGCGTCGCGCCGCGGACCCGGGAGCGCCCATATACTCCCCGGGTGCGGGGTCAGGGAACGCTGCGGGGCAAGGCATGTCGAGCCTTCGCGCCGGCCATGACGGCGGCGCTGGCCGTGACGGCGGCGCTGGCGCTGGCGGGGCCGCTGGTCACCCCGCCGACCCCGGCGCCCCCGGCGTCTTTGCGGGTGGGTCTGGCGGCGGCCGGCGTCCCGCAACCGGCGCACGTGGTCGTCGTGATCGAGGAGAACCGCGCCCTGGACAACATCATCGGCAACAAGGCGGCGCCGTTCATCAACGCCCTGGCCGCGGGCGGCGCGAACATGGCCGCGTCCTTCGCCGAGACCCACCCCAGCGAGCCGAACTACCTGGCGCTGTTCGCCGGCAGCACGTTCGGGGTGACCACGGACGCGTGCCCGGTCAACGCCGGCGCGGCCCCCAACCTGGCGTCCGAACTGCTGGCCGCCGGTCACACGTTCGCCGGATTCTCCGAGGGGCTGCCCGCGGTCGGCTCACCGGTGTGCAGCGCGGGCAAGTACGCGCGCAAGCACGTGCCCTGGGCCGACTTCACCAACGTGCCGCCCACCACATCCCTGCCGTTCTCGGCGTTCCCGATGGGCAACTACGCCGCCCTGCCGACGGTGTCGTTCGTCATCCCCGACAACGACCACAACATGCACGACGGCTCCATCCCGCAGGCCGACGCCTGGCTCAACCGCAACCTGACGGGCTACGCCAACTGGGCGGCGGCCAACAACAGCCTGCTGATCGTGACCTGGGACGAGGACGACAACTCCAGCCGCAACCGGATCCCGACGGTGTTCTACGGCGCGCACGTGCGGCCCGGCACCTACGGCGAGCAGATCAGCCACTACAACGTGCTGTCGACGCTGGAGCAGATGTACGGGCTGCCCAAGACCGGCTATGCCGCGAACGCCCCGGTGATCACCGACATCTGGGCGGGCTGAACCCGAACGCCCCGGCGCCGTCGCTATTGTGTGCCGCATGGCTGCTGACCTCGTGCCCATCCGCCTGAGCCTGTCCATCGGCGACCGCTACACCGTGTGGGCGCCCCGCTGGCGCGACGCCGGCGACGAATGGGAGGCGTTCCTGGGCAAGGACGAGGACCTGTTCGCCTTCGAGTCCGTGGCCGACCTGGTCGCGTTCGTGCGTTCCGACACCGACAACGACCTGGTCGACCACCCGGCATGGAAGGACCTGACCTCGGCGCACGCGCGGGCACTCGACCCCGCCGAGGACGGGCGGTTCGACCTGGTCGCCGTGGAGGAGCTGGTCGCCGAGAAGCCGACCGAGGCGTCGGTGGCCGCGGTGGCGAGCGCGCTGGCGATCGCGTCGTCGCTCGGATCGGTGTGTGAGCTGCCGGCGGTGTCGAAGTTCTTCAACGGCAACCCGAGCCTGGGCACTGTCACCGGCGGGATCGAGAACTTCACCGGCAGGGCCGGACACAAACGCTGGAACCTCATCGCCGAGATCATCGGGCGGGGCTGGGACGACGTGCTCACCGCGATCGAGGGGATCATCACCGGCCCCGAGGTCGCCGCCGCGCTGTCGGCCGAGGCCGCCGAGGAGCTGGCCGAGGAGCCCGAGGAAGAGTCGGACACCCCCGAGAGCACCGAGAGCACCGAGACCACCGAGACCACCGAGACCACCGAGAGCCACGCCGCCGACCAGGATCCGGAGACCGACGAAACCGCGGACGAGGAGGCGCACGCGCCCGGCGACACCGTCGTGCTGGGCGGCGACAAGGACTTCTGGATTCAGGTCGGCATCGACCCGATCCGGATCATGATGAGTTCCGGCACCTTCTACACCCTGCGCTGCTACCTCGACGACGAGCCGGTCTTCCTCGGGCGCAACGGGCGGATCAGCGTGTTCACCTCCGAGCGGGCCCTGGCCCGCTACCTGGCCGACGAGCACGACCACGACCTGTCGGACCTGAGCACCTACGACGACATCCGCACCGCCGCGACCGACGGCTCGCTGGCCGTCGAGGTCACCGACGACAACGTCTACGTGCTCAGCGGGCTGGCCGACGACCTGGCCGACGGGCCGGACGCCGTGGACCGCGACCAGCTCGACCTGGCCGTCGAGTTGCTCCGCGACATCGGGGACTACTCCGAGGACCCGACGGTGGACAGGGCGCTGGAGCCGGACCGGCCGTTGGGCAAGCTGGTGGCCTGCGTGCTCGAGCCCGGTTCGGTGAACAGGCCCGGCCCGCCGTACGCCGCGGCGGTGCGCGAATGGGAGAAGCTCGAACAATTCGTCGACGGGCGGCTCAGGCGCGAGTAGGGCGCGTACGGCCGCCGTGGTTTGACGGGCCTACCGGAGTCCTCTTTACTGGCGGGTGTCGCTTCCCGGGGTCGGCCCGTTGCCCCTGTACGGATTCCAGCGCCCGGTCCTGTTGCTGTTCGGCCTGGTTCCGCTGGCGCTGCTGGCCGTGTACGTACTCGTCCAGTCCCGCCGCGGGCGCCGGCTGCGCCGGTTCACCGAGGCGCAGGTGCCGCAGCCGCCGTGGCGGCACCTCCCGATCGCCGTGTCGCTGCTCAGCCTGGCCCTGCTGACCGTCGCGCTGGCCACCCCCACCCATGACATGCGCATACCGCGCAACCGCGCGGTCATCATGCTCGTCGTCGACATGTCGCAGTCCATGAAGGCCACCGACGTCGAGCCCAACCGGCTCAAGGCCGCCGAGCAGGCGGCCGGCCAGTTCGCGGCGCAGCTGACCCCGGGCGTCAACCTGGGGCTGGTCGGATTCGCCGGAACCCCCTACCTGCTGGTGCCCCCCACCCCGCAGCACCAGGCGACGGTCGACGCCCTCAAGAAGCTGGAGTTCGGCGACGGCACCGCCACCGGCGAGGCCATCTTCACCGCCCTGCACGCGATCGGGGCCACCGACGTCACCGGGGGCGACTCGCCCCCGCCGGCCCGGATCATCCTGCTGTCCGACGGCGCCGAGAACAAGCCGTCCGACCCCCAGGACCCGCACGACGGCGCCTACACGGCCGCGCGCCTGGCCAAGGACCAGGGGGTGCCGGTCTCGACGATCGCGTTCGGGACACCGACCGGCGAGATCGACCTGGACGGGGTGCGGGTCGCGGTGCCGGTCAAGCCGGACCAGATGAAGACGATCGCCCGGCTCTCCGGCGGCCAGTACTACACCGCCACCAACATCGGCGAGCTCGAGAAGAGCTACGACAACATCGAGAACGAGATCGGGTACCGCACCGTGGCCGGCCCCGGCAGCGCCGGGTGGCTGCGCCTGGGCGTCCTGACCGCCGTGCTCGCCGCCACGCTGGCGTTGTTGATCAACCGGCGCCTGCCCGCCTGAGGGCTCAGGACGGCAGCCTGCGGTTCAGCAGCAGACCGGCCAGCACGGCGCCGCCCAGGACCAGCGCGCCCAGCAGCATCCACGGCAGGCTCGCGTCGCCCTTGACGGTCTGGTAGCCGATCTGGCGCTGCAGCGTCTCATAGACCCGCTTGAGGGATTCCAGGCTGTCGGCGTGGAACGACTGACCGCCGGTGATCTCGCAGATCTTCTGCAGCGTCTGGTCGTCGACCGGGACGGGGATGGTGGCGCCCTGGTATTCGACGGTGCCGTCGGGCGTGCCGAAGGAGATCGTCGATATCTCGATGCCCTGCGATTTCGCGGCGCGCGCCGCGGTGAAGGCCCCCTGCGGGGCGTTGGGGTCCAGCGGGACGTTCTCGGCGCCGTCGGATTCCAGCACGATGCGCGCCGGCGGGGGGCCGTCGCCGCCGCCCAGCACCGCACCGACCGTCGCGATCGCCTGCATCGCGGTGAAAATCCCTTCTCCCGTCGCGGTTTTCGGAGCCGGCACCAAACGGTCGATCGCCGACTTCACGGCGGCCCGGTTGGTGGTCGGCGCGACCAGCAGCGTGGCATTGGCCGCGAACTCGACCAGTCCGAGGTTGATGGCCGGCGTCAGCTCGTCGGCGAACTGCTTGCCCGCCACCTTGGCGGCGGCCAACCGGGTCGGCGAGACGTCGGTGGCGTCCATGGACTCCGAGACGTCGATGACCAGCATCACCACCGCGCGGTTGAGCGGGATCCGCACATCCGACGTCGGGCCGGCCATCGCGGTGGTCAGCAGCACCAGCGACGTGGCCAGCAGGATCGTCGGCACGTGCCGCCACCGGCTCGGGCGCGGCGGGGCGACCCGCTCGAGCACCTCCATGTTGGCGAAACGCAGCACCCGCCGGCGGCGGGCGAACTGCTGGGCGACGTAGGCGCCGACCACCAGCAACACGATCAGCAGGAACAGGAAGAACCACGCGTTCTGGAAGCCGGTGAGCGACACCGGACCCAACCAAGGCAACTTCACCTCACCAACGTGGTGCCGGCGCCGTCCGCCGTCAAGTCCGGGCGGCGCACGGTCCGCCGATTTCGGCAACGCCGGTGCGCACGCCCTCGTATGATCCCCACTCGTGAATCGCGAGTGGCTGCTGCTGGAGATGGTCGGCGACGGGCCCGTCGTCGTCGCGCAGGGCCATGCGCTGCGAAAATTCGTGCCCCTGCGCGTCTTCCTGCGGCGAAACCCGCACCTCGCGGCGATCACGGCGGCCGTCGACGAGACGGTCAGCAAACGCCAGGGCGTCAGTCGCGACACGGCCGACGGCAAGACCGTGGTACGAACCGAGGCCGTGGTGATGAACGACGGTCACGTGCACGGCGTCCAGCTGTGGGCCGGGCCGCGGACCGCCCGCCCGGCGGAACGGCCGCTACCCGGGGCGGTGGCATGGAATATCACGACGGGCACGGCGAGTGACACGCCCCAGGCGCTGGCCAACTCCGGCCTCGACCTGGCCGTCGAGCAAACCGACGGCCGCCCGTTCGCCGCGGACCTGCCGATCGGCCACATCAATCAGGACGAGACCCAGGTGCTCGCGCTGACGATGAGCTGCAAACCCGGGGACACCTACTGCAGCACGTGGGACACCACCAGCCACGGCGGCGAGCGGATCCGGGTGAGCTTCGTCGCCCGCGCCCGCATCGAGCGCCAGGTGGACGGCACCGAACACCTGGTCTGCCGCGCCATGAACTGGCGCGTCCCCGACCGCGAGGAGCCGGTGCCCGACAACGACCTCGCCCGGCACATCCTGCGGGACATGGCGCAGGAGGGCATCCACCGGGCCCTGGTCGACCTGCGGACGTGGAACCTGCTCAAGTGGCTCGACCCGCCGTTTCCCCACTGCGACTGGCGCGGCCAGACGACCGGGCAACCGCTGGTGCATCCCGACGACCACTCCGTGCTGCGCTCGATGAAGCAGCAGTTCGCCGAGGGGCCGGCCGAAGGCCTGCTGCGGCTGCGCGCCAACGGCGGCGGGTGGACGGTGGTGCACAGCACCATCTACCGCGTGCATCTGCTCGACGACAACTACGCGGGGCTGATCTGCCTGCGGCTGCCGACCCCGGCCGAGCTGCTGCGCAAGTCGCAAGCCGTCTGAGCCGCCCAGCCGGTCGGCACTGCGCCCATCAGCACTGCGCCCACCGGCACTCAGCCGATCAGCACCGCATACCGGGGCTTGATCACCTCGTCGATGATCGCCAGCCGCTGGTCGAACGGGATGAACGCCGACTTCATCGCGTTGATGGTGAACCGCTCCAGGTCGCTCCACCCGTAGCCGAACGCCTCCGCCAACCGAAACATCTCCATGCTCATCGAGGTGTCGCTCATCAACCGGTTGTCGGTGTTCACGGTGACCCGGAACCGCGTGCGGGCCAGCAGGTCGAACGGGTGCCCGGAGATGCTCTTGACCGCGCCGGTCTGCACGTTGGAGCTCGGGCACAGCTCCAGCGGGACGCGCTTGTCCCGCAGGATCGACGCGAGCCGGCCCAGCCGGACCTGTCCGTCCCCCAACACGTCGATGTCGTCGACGATGCGCACCCCGTGGCCCAGCCGGTCGGCGCCGCAGAACGCGATCGCCTCGTGGATGGACGGCAGCCCGAACGCCTCGCCCGCGTGAATGGTGAAGCGCGCGTTGTTGTCCCGCATGTACTCGAACGCGTCCAGGTGCCGTGTCGGCGGGTTGCCGGCCTCGGCCCCGGCGATGTCGAACCCGACGACTCCGCGGTCCCGCCAGCGGATCGCCAGCTCGGCGATCTCCCGCGACACCGCGGCGTGCCGCATCGCGGTCACCAACAGCCGCACCACGATCGGGCGGCCGGCAGCGGCGCAGGCCTTCTCGCCGTCGGCGAAGCCGGCCAGCACGGCGTCGACGATCTCGTCGAAGGACAGCCCGCGGTCGATGTGCAGTTCGGGGGCGAACCGGATCTCGGCGTAGACCACCGCATCGGCGGCCAGGTCCTCCACGCACTCCCGGGCCACGCGGTGCAGCGCGTCGGGGGTCTGCATCACGGCCACCGTGTGCGAGAACGGCTCCAGGTAGCGCTCCAGCGAGCCGCTGTGCGAGCGGGTGGCAAACCACGTGGCCAGCTCGTCGACGTCGGTGGCGGGCAGCCCGTCGTACCCGGTCGCGCCCGCGATGTCGACGACGGTCGCCGGGCGCAGCCCGCCGTCGAGGTGATCGTGCAGCAGCGCCTTGGGTGCCTTGGTGATCTGCTCGAGGTCCAGTTCGCTCACGTGAGGATCCGATCGATGATCAGCGGTCTGGGCTGCGGGGGTGTGGGGCCGACGCGGTAGCCGCCGTCCAGCTCGGCGATCGCGGCGCCGAGGCGTTCGGGGGTGTCGGTGTAGAGGGTGAACAACGGGGCGCCCGGCGCCACCGGCTCCCCCGGGCGGCGGTGGATCCTGATGCCGGCGCCCGGCTGCACCGCCCCGCCGGGGCGGGATCGCCCCGCACCGAGCCGCCAAGCCGCCATTCCCACCGCCATCGCGTCGATATCGCCCATTGTGCCGCCCCGGGCGGCGGTCACGGTCTCGGAATGCGCACCGATGGGCAACGGTACCGACAAGTCGCCGCCCTGGGCGGCGACGAGCCGGCGGAACCGGTCCATCGCGGTCCCGTCGCGCAGCGTCTGGGCGGGGTCGCGGTCGTCGATCCCGGCCAGCGCCAGCATCTCGCCGGCCAGCGCCAACGTCAGCTCCACCACGTCGGGCGGGCCGCCGCCGGCCAGCACCTCCAGCGATTCGGTGACCTCCAGCGCGTTGCCGACGGTCGCGCCCAGCGGGCTGTTCATGTCCGTCAGCAGCGCGCGGGTGGGCACCCCGTGGGCCGCGCCCAGCTCGACCATGATGTGCGCCAGTTCCCGGGCCTGCGCCGGCGAGGACGTCAGCGCCCCGGAGCCGACCTTCACGTCGAGCACCAGCGCGCCCGCCCCCTCGGCCAGCTTTTTGCTCATCACCGAACTGGCGATCAGCGCCGGCGACTCGACGGTGCCGGTGATGTCGCGCAACGCGTACAGCTTGGCGTCGGCGGGGGCCAGCTCCCCCGCGGCGAAGATCGCCGCGCCGACCTGCCGAAGCTGTTCGCGCACAAGCTGATTGGACAGTTCACCGGTGAACCCGGCGATGGACTCCAGCTTGTCCAGGGTGCCGCCGGTGTGCCCGAGCCCGCGACCCGACGCCTGGGGCACCGCGGCACCGCAGGCCGCGACGACCGGCACGAGCGGCAGGGTGATCTTGTCGCCGACCCCGCCGGTGGAGTGCTTGTCGACGGTCGGCAGGGGCAGGTCCCCGAAGTCGAGCCGCGCGCCCGAGGCCAGCATCGCCGTGGTCCACCTGGCGATCTCGCCGCGGTCCATGCCGCGCCACACGATCGCCATCAACAGCGCCGACATCTGTTCGGCGGCGACCCGGCCATGGGTGTAGGCGTCGACGACCCAGTCGATGGCGGCATCGGAGAGCCGGCCGCCGTCGCGCTTGGTCCTGATCACCGTCGGCGCGTCGAACGTCATGGCCGCGCCAGGTCGTCGGGGCCGAAGGCGTCGGGCAGCAAGTCGCCGAGCCGGCGCGGCCCGGCCGGATGGTCGATCAGCAGCCCGGGGCCGCCGTGCTCGATCAGCACCTGGCGACACCGCCCGCACGGCATCAGCGGCGCCCCCGTCGCGTCGACGCACGACAACGCCACCAGGCGCCCGCCGCCCGTCGCGTACAGCGCGGACACCACCGAGCACTCGGCGCAGAGACCAAGGCCATATGAGACATTCTCCACATTGCAGCCGGTGACCACCCGGCCGTCGCCGACCAGCGCCGCCGCACCGACCGCGAAGCGCGAATACGGCGCGTACGCGTGGGCCGCGACGTCGATGGCCTTGCCGCGCAATGCATTCCAGTCAACCTCAGGCATACCGCACCCCGTCCGATGATGGGCCACACCAGACAGCCACCCTAACCCCGCGACGCCGCCGGGCCGGATGGGCGGTCCGGCGGCGCCGTAACCTGGCCGCGTTAGGCTGAAACGCCTGGCTGATGCCCGGCCGACGTCCAGGGAGGCGGTGAGCACAGGGTGAGTACGACATCCGCTGGTCCGGCGAAAGCGGCACGCAGACGGCGGCCGCCCCGGACCCTGTACCGGGGCGACCCGGGCATGTGGTCGTGGGTGCTGCACCGCATCAGCGGCGCGACGATCTTCTTCTTCCTGTTCGTCCACGTCCTGGACACCGCCCTGGTGCGGGTGGCTCCCCAGGCCTACGACGAGGTGCTCGCGACCTACAAGACACCGGTGGTCGGCCTGATGGAGTTCGGGCTGGTCGCCGCGGTGCTGTTCCACGCGCTCAACGGGATCCGGGTGATCCTGATCGACTTCTGGGCCGACGGCACCCGCCACCAGCGGCTCATGCTGTGGGTCGTCGGCATCGTCTTCCTGCTGCTCATCGTCCCCGCCGGCGTGGTGCTGGGCATCCACCTGATGGCGCACTTCCGATGAGCGGCCCCGACCTTGCACTCGGACGGGGGCAGCAGGCACCGGTCCGCCAGCGCAGCCACGACCGCCCCGCCGGCCTGGACAACCCCCGCGCGCCGCGGCGGCGCGCCGGCATCGGAAACTTCGAGAAGTTCGCGTGGCTGTTCATGCGGTTCTCGGGAGTCGTGCTGGTGTTCCTGGCGATCGGGCACCTGTTCGTCATGCTGATGGCCGACGACGGGGTGTACCGCATCGACTTCAACTACGTGGCGCAGCGCTGGGCGTCGCCGTTCTGGCAGACGTGGGATCTGCTGCTGCTGTGGCTGGCTCAGCTGCACGGAGGCAACGGTTTACGCGTCATCATCGACGACTACACCCGCAAGGACAGCAGCCGCTTCTGGCTGAAATCGCTGCTGGTGTTGTCGATGGTTTTCACGCTGGTGTTGGGAACCTACGTGATCCTGACGTTCGACCCCAACATCGGAGGCTGAGAAGTGATTTCCCAACACCGCTACGACGTGGTGATCGTCGGCGCCGGCGGTGCCGGGATGCGGGCCGCCGTCGAGGCCGCCCCCCGGGTGCGCACCGCGGTGCTGACCAAGCTGTACCCGACCCGCAGCCACACCGGCGCCGCCCAGGGCGGCATGTGCGCCGCCCTGGCCAACGTCGAGGACGACAACTGGGAGTGGCACACCTTCGACACCGTCAAGGGCGGCGACTACCTGGCCGACCAGGACGCGGTGGAGATCATGTGCCGGGAAGCCATCGACGCGGTGCTCGACCTGGAGAAGATGGGGATGCCGTTCAACCGCACCCCCGAGGGCCGCATCGACCAGCGCCGCTTCGGCGGGCACACCCGCGAGCACGGCAAGGCCCCGGTGCGCCGCGCCTGCTACGCCGCCGACCGCACCGGCCACATGATCCTGCAGACGCTGTACCAGAACTGCGTCAAGCACGACGTGGAGTTCTTCAACGAGTTCTATGCGCTGGACCTGGTTTTGACCCAGGCCCCGGGCGGCCCGGTGGCCACCGGCGTGGTGGCCTACGAGCTGGCCACCGGCGAGGTCCACGTCTTCCACGCCAAGGCCGTGGTGATCGCCACCGGCGGTTCGGGCCGGATGTACAAGACGACCTCCAACGCGCACACCCTGACCGGCGACGGCATCGGCATCGTGTTCCGCAAGGGACTTCCCTTGGAGGACATGGAGTTTCATCAGTTCCATCCGACCGGGCTGGCCGGGCTGGGCATCCTGATCTCCGAGGCGGTGCGCGGCGAGGGCGGCCGGTTGCTCAACGCCGACGGCGAGCGGTTCATGGAGCGCTACGCCCCCACGATCGTCGACCTGGCCCCGCGCGACATCGTCGCGCGCTCGATGGTGCTGGAGGTGCTGGAGGGCCGCGGCGCGGGCCCGCACAAGGACTACGTCTACCTCGACGTCCGCCACCTGGGCGCGGACGTGCTGGCGGCGAAGCTCCCCGACATCACCGAGTTCGCCCGCACCTACCTGGGCGTGGACCCGGTGCACGAGCTGGTCCCGGTCTACCCGACGTGCCACTACGTGATGGGCGGCATCCCGACCACCGTCACCGGACAGGTGTTGCGGGACAACGTATCCACCGTCCCGGGCCTGTACGCGGCCGGCGAGTGCGCGTGCGTGTCGGTGCACGGCGCCAACCGCCTGGGCACCAACTCGCTGCTGGACATCAACGTGTTCGGCCGCCGGGCCGGCATCGCCGCGGCCGCCTACGCGCGGGGCCACGACTTCGTCGACATGCCGCCGAACCCCGAGGCGATGGTGATCGGCTGGGTGGGCGACATCCTCTCCGAGCAGGGCAACGAGCGCGTCGCCGACATCCGCGGGGCCCTGCAGCAGACGATGGACAACAACGCCGCGGTGTTCCGCACCGAGGACACGCTGAAGCAGGCGCTGAACGATATCCACGCGCTCAAGGAGCGGTATTCGCGAATCTCGGTGCACGACAAGGGGAAAAGGTTCAACAGCGACCTGCTGGAAGCGATCGAGCTGGGTTTCCTGCTGGAGCTGGCCGAGGTCACCGTGGTCGGCGCGCTCAACCGCAAGGAGTCCCGCGGCGGGCATGCCCGCGAGGACTACCCCGACCGCGACGACGTCAACTACATGCGTCACACCATGGCCTACAAGGAAATTGGGGCCGATAAGCAGGGCACCGACCTGCTGAGCGACATCGCGCTGGATTTCAAGCCCGTCGCGCAGACCCGTTACGAACCCATGGAACGGAAGTACTGATGGCAGCGCACGTCGAGCCGACCCGGCAGCCGCCACTGCCGCCGATCCCCGAGGGCGCCGCGATGGTGACCGTGAAGATCGCCCGGTTCAACCCCGACCAGCCCGACGCGTTCGCCGAAACCGGTGGCTGGCAGAGCTTTCGGGTGCCATGCCTGCCGAGTGACCGGCTGCTGAACCTGCTGATCTACATCAAGAGCTACCTGGACGGGACGCTGACCTTCCGGCGCTCCTGCGCGCACGGGGTGTGCGGCTCGGACGCGATGCGCATCAACGGCGTCAACCGGCTGGCCTGCAAGGTGCTGATGCGCGACCTGCTGCCCGAGAAAAAGGGCAAGCAGCTGACCGTCACGGTCGAACCGATCCGCGGACTGCCCGTCGAAAAGGACCTGGTGGTCGACATGGAGCCGTTCTTCGACGCCTACCGGGCGGTGCAGCCGTACCTGGTGACCACCGGCAACCCCCCGACGCGCGAACGCATCCAGAGCCCCACCGACCGCGCCCGCTACGACGACACCACCAAGTGCATCCTGTGCGCGGCGTGCACCACGAGCTGCCCGGTGTTCTGGAACGAGGGCAGCTACTACGGCCCGGCGGCGATCGTCAACGCGCACCGGTTCATCTTCGACAGCCGCGACGAGGCCACCGCCGAGCGCCTGGACATCCTCAACGAGGTCGACGGCGTGTGGCGCTGCCGGACCACGTTCAACTGCACCGACGCCTGCCCGCGGGGCATCGAGGTCACCAAGGCGATCCAGGAGGTCAAGCGCGCGCTGATCTTCTCGCGCTGAGCAGGCCCACTGCTTCCCCACGAGGGTGCGCGGACTGCCATCATCTGCGGCGTGTCGGCGTACAGACACGCACGCTCGCGGCAGTGCAGCGGGAACGCGACCCGCTGCCCCGAGGTCGTGGCCCGAGCGTGGCGCTACTCTCGGGCACCATGACCGATCACCTCTGGTTGCATTTCGCCCGGCACGGCGCGGGCGTCACGCATCCGATCATCACCCGCGGCGAGGGCGTCACCATCTTCGACGACCGCGGCAAAAGCTACCTGGACGCGCTGTCCGGTCTGTTCACGGTGCAGGTCGGCCACGGCCGCACCGAACTCGCCGAGGTCGCCGCCCGGCAGGCGAGCACGCTGGCGTATTTCCCGCTCTGGGGGTACGCCACCCCGACCGCGATCGAGCTCGCCGAGCGCCTGGCGCATTACGCCCCGGGCGAGGTGAACCGCGTGTTCTTCACCACCGGCGGCTCCGAGGCCGTCGAAACCGCGTGGAAGCTGGCCAAGCAGTACTTCAAGCTCACCGGCAAACCCGGTAAGCACAAGGTCATTTCGCGCTCGATCGCCTACCACGGCACCACCCACGGCGCGCTGGCGATCACCGGGCTGCCGTCGTACAAGGCGCCGTTCGAGCCGGTGACGCCCGGCGGGTTCCGGGTGCCCAACACGAACTTCTACCGCGCACCCGAGCCATTTGCCCACGATGACAAGGCTTTCGGGCGGTGGGCCGCCGACCGGATCGCCGAGGCGATCGAGTTCGAGGGGCCCGACACCGTCGCCGCGGTCTTCCTGGAGCCCGTGCAGAACGCGGGGGGCGCGATCCCGCCTCCCCCGGGCTATTTCGGACGGGTGCGCGAGATCTGCGACGCCTACGACGTGCTACTGGTGTCCGACGAGGTGATCTGCGCGTTCGGCCGGATCGGGTCGATGTTCGCCTGCTCATCCGATATCGGAGACTTCGGCTACGTGCCCGACATGATCACCTGCGCCAAGGGGATGACGTCGGGCTACTCGCCGCTGGGCGCGATGATCGCCACCGAGAGGCTGTTCGAGCCGTTCAACGACGGCAGCACGGTCTTCCCGCACGGCTACACCTTCGGCGGCCACCCGGTGTCGGCCGCCGTCGGGCTGGCCAACCTGGACATCTTCGAGCGCGAGGGGCTCAACGACCGGGTCAGGCACCACGCCCCGGCCTTCCGCGCCACGCTGGAGAAGCTCTACGACCTGCCGATCGTCGGCGACGTGCGCGGCGAGGGCTACTTCTACGGCATCGAGTTGGTCAAGGACAAGGCGACGAAGGAGACCTTCAGCGACACCGAGTGCGAGCGGCTGCTGCACGGCTACCTGTCGCCGGCGCTGTTCGAGGCCGGCCTGTACTGCCGCGCCGACGACCGCGGCGACCCCGTGATCCAGGTGGCGCCGCCGCTGATCAGCGGTCAGGCCGAGTTCGACACCATCGAGTCCATCCTGCGCAGCGTGCTGACGGAGGCCTGGGCGCGGCTCTAGGAGCGTCGAGGTCGCGAGAGTGCAACCGGCGACGCATTTCGCGAGTGGCGGCGTGGCGGAATGCACCTTCGCGGACAGGTGAGTAACTTCCGTCCCACTGGTCACAGCGCGGCTCCCGCTGATCGGCCCGCGGATCGCCTAGTCTGCAGAATCGATGAGCGTCCCACGTTTCGCGTCGTGCCTGGCAGCGGCGGTATTGGCGATGGCGGCCCCGGCCACGCCGGGTGCGCCCGCGGCGTGGGCCGAGCCCGCGCCCAACACCGGAGGGGCCAACTGCCCCTACAAGGTGGCCACCCCGCCCGCGGTGGACTCGTCGGAAGTCCCCCAGGCGGGCGACCCGCCGCTCCCGCTCGCGGTGCCCCCCAAGCCGGTCGGCGGCGAGGCGCTCGGCAGCTGCGGCGTCATCGTCGCCCCCGACACACCGCTGCTGCCCACCGACGTCTCCGCCGACGCCTGGCTGGTGGCCGATCTCGACAGCGGCGCGGTGATCGCCGCCAAGGACCCGCACGCGCGGCACCGGCCGGCCAGCGTCATCAAGGTGCTGGTCGCGATGGCGTCCATCAACACGCTCAACCAGAACACGGCGGTCCCGGGCACCGCCGAGGACGCCGCCGTGGAGGGCACCAAGGTCGGCGTCACCGAGGGCGGGGTGTACACGGTCAACCAGCTGTTGCACGGGTTGCTGATGCACTCCGGCAACGACGCCGCGCACGCGCTGGCCATGCAGCTCGGCGGGATGCAGCAGGCGCTGGAGAAGATCAACGTGCTGGCCGCCAAGCTCGGCGGCCGCGACACCCGGGTGGCGACGCCGTCCGGTCTGGACGGCCCGGGCATGAGCACCTCGGCCTACGACATCGGCCTGTTCTACCGCTACGCGTGGGGTAACCCCGTGTTCGCCGACATCGTCGCGACCCGGACCTTCGAGTTCCCCGGCCACGGCGACCACCCCGGCTACGAGCTGGAGAACGACAACAAGCTGCTCTACAACTATCCCGGCGCACTCGGCGGGAAGACCGGTTACACCGACGACGCCGGTCAGACCTTCGTCGGCGCGGCCAACCACGACGGACGACGGCTGGTGGCGGTGCTGCTGCACGGGACCCGGCAGCCCATCGCCCCGTGGGAGCAGGCCGCGCACCTGCTCGACTACGGCTTCGCCACGCCGCCGGGCACCCAGGTCGGCTCGCTGGTCGCGCCCGACCCCTCGCTGGCACCCACCAGGCCCGACGGTGCCGCCGAGCGCGCCGGCGGCGCGCAGGCCGCCGGGCTCATGACGTCGGCCGACGCGGTGCCGGTGCGGGTGGGGGTGGGCGTCATCGGCACGGTCGTCGTCTTCGGGCTGATCATGGCGGCGCGGTCGACGAACCGCCGGCCGCAACATCGTTGAGCACCCGGCGCGGGGGCCTGCGGGTCGGGTTGACCGCCGCCAGCGTCGGCGTCGTCTACGGCTACGACCTGTCCATCATCGCCGGCGTCCAACTGTTCGTCACCGGCGAGTTCGGGCTCACGACGCGCCAGCAGGAACTGTTGACGACGATGGCGGTGCTCGGCCAGATCGCCGGGGCCCTGGGCGCCGGCGTGCTGGCCAACGCGATCGGGCGCAAGAGGTCGGTGGTGCTGCTGCTGGCCGGCTATGCGGCGTTCGCGGTGCTGGGTGCGCTGTCGGTCTCGTTGCCGATGTTGTTGACGGCCCGGTTCCTGCTGGGTCTGACCGTCGGCGTCTCGATCGTGGTGGTGCCGGTCTACGTCGCGGAGTCGGCTCCGGCGGCGGTGCGCGGGTCGCTGCTGACGGTCTACCAGCTGGCCACCGTCAGCGGGCTCATCGTCGGCTACCTCACCGGGTACCTGTTGGCCGGCACCCACGGCTGGCGCTGGATGCTGGGGCTGGCGGCGGTGCCCGCAATGCTGTTGCTGCCGTTGCTTGCCCGCATGCCCGACACCGCGCGGTGGTACGTGATGAAGGGCAGGACCGCCGACGCGCGCGCGGCACTGCTGCGGGTGGAGCCGACCGCGAGGGTCGAGGACGAACTCGCCGAGATCGGCCGCGCGGTGGGCGAGGGCGCCGGGGGCGGCGTGGCCGAGATGCTGCGGCCACCGTATCGGCGGGCCACCCTGTTCGTCGTCGCGCTCGGCTTCCTGATCCAGATCACCGGCATCAACGCGGTCATCTACTACAGCCCAAGGATTTTCGAGGCCATGGGGTTCACCGGCGATTTCGCGCTGCTGGGATTGCCGGCGCTGGTTCAGGTCGCCGGCCTGGGGGCCGTGTTCACGGCTCTGCTGCTGGTCGACCGGCTGGGCCGGCGCCCGGTCCTGTTGTGCGGCATCGCGATGATGATCGCCGCCGACGTCGTGCTGATGGTCGTGTTCGGGCGGGGCGTGGGCGGCGTGGTCCTCGGTTTGGCCGGCATGCTGCTGTTCATCGTCGGATTCACCCTGGGTTTCGGCTCCCTGGGCTGGGTCTACGCCAGCGAGAGCTTCCCCACGCGGCTGCGGTCCATCGGGTCGAGCACGATGCTGACCTCGAACCTGGTCGCCAACGCGATCGTGGCCGCCGTCTTCCTGACCATGCTGCACATCCTCGGCGGCGCCGGGGCTTTCGCGGTGTTCGCGGTTCTCACGGTGATCGCGTTCGGCGTCGTCTACCGCTACGCGCCGGAGACCAAGGGCCGCGCACTCGAGGACATCCGGCATTTCTGGGAGAACGGCGGACGCTGGGACAACCCATGCCCCTGATCAGTGCGGGGACCATGGTCCTCGACGGGCAGATCCGCCGGCCCGGATGGCTGGACACCTCCGGCGGCCGGATCCTGGGGTGCGGGGGCGGCCCGCCGCCCCGCGCGCCCGACCGCGATTTCCCCGATTCGGTTGTGGTGCCGGGATTTGTCGACATGCACGTGCACGGCGGCGGCGGCGCCTCCTACCCGGTCGCGCAGGAGATCGGCGACGCCGCCGCGTTCCACCTGCGGCACGGCACCACCACGACGCTGGCCAGCCTGGTCACCGCCGCGCCGGCGGAGCTGCTCGCCGGGGTCCGCGCGCTCGCCGGGGCGGCCCGGCGGGGCACCGTCGCGGGCATCCACCTCGAGGGGCCGTGGCTGAGCGCGGCGCGCTGCGGCGCGCACGACCGCAGCGCGCTGCGTGACCCGGACCCCGCCGAGATCGACGCCGTGCTCGACGCCGGCGGCGGTGCGATCCGGATGGTCACGCTGGCGCCCGAGCGACCCGGCGGCGACGCGGCGATCCGGCGTTTCCTCGACGCGGGTGTCGTTGTGGCGATTGGGCATTCGGATGCCACCTACGAGCAGACCACACACGCGATCGGACTGGGCGCGACGGTCGGCACGCATCTGTTCAACGCGATGCCGCCGCTGCACCACCGCGAGCCCGGGCCGGCACTGGCCCTGCTGGGGGACCCGGGCGTGACCGTCGAGCTCATCGCCGACGGCGTGCACCTGCATCCGGCCGTCGTGGACGCGGTGCTGCGCGCCGCCGGTCCGCAGCGGGTCGCCGTCGTGACCGACGCCATCGCCGCGGCCGGCTGCGACGACGGCACGTTCCGGCTCGGGGCGGTACCGGTCGAGGTGGTCTCCGGCGTCGCGCGGGTCCGCGGGACGGACACGATCGCCGGCAGCACCGCCACCATGGACCGGCTCTTCCGCGCGGTGGCGCGGCGCGCCGGACTGGCCGAGGCGGTGCAGGTGACCGCGGCGACACCGGCGCGGGCGCTCGGCCTGCAGCGCGTCGGCGTCCTGCGGACCGGCTACGACGCCGACCTGGTTGTGCTGCAACGGGATTGGCACGTCGCCGCCGTCATGGTCCGCGGCGACTGGCGGGTGCCCGAGCGCGGCTAACGCGGGCGGCGGGCCAACCGGGAGACGGCAAGCGCGCCAATGGCCCCCACCGCCATCGCGGTCGCCGTCTGGCGCGTGCGCAGACCCTCGTCCCGCCGCACCCGTGGGCTGATGAGCGCGGGCGCGGGCGGCTCCACGGGCCGCGCCCGCGGGTCCGCCGCCGCGACGGCCGCCCAGGCGGCGCAGAACAGGACGAGATAGGCCGTGATGTAGGCGAACACCATCAGCCCCAGCACCGGGCCGAAGGTGGCGCCGGCCGGGCTGCGCAGGACCACCTTCAGGTAGGCCGACCCCACCTGCTTGAACAGTTCGAAGCCGAGCGCCGCCGCCAACCCCGCCCGGGCGGAGTCGACCAGGCTCACCTTCGCGCGGGGCAGGCGCGCGATCATCCAGGTGAACAACAGCCACGACATCAGCGTCGAGATCACGATGGACATCAACCAGAACAACCAGTCGAACAACGAAGGCCTGGGTATACCAAGCCATTTCAGAACAGCGGCCAGGGGCGCCGCGTGGCCGAGGGTGGTGAGACCGATGGTGGCCATGGTCACCGCGAACGTACCCAACAGGGCCAGCAGGTCGGAGAGTTTGTTGTGCACGAAGCCCGGCGACCCGAGGCGCCGCTCCCACCACATCTCGGTCAGCGCCTGACGCAGATGCGATATCCAGCTCAGGCCCCCCCAGATCGCGGCGGCCAGGCCGATGACGCCGACCGACGTGCGCGCCTCGATCGCCGAGTTCATCAGGTCGAGCAGCTGCTCGCCCAGCGGCCCGGACACCTGGGACCGGATGTGGTTGTCGATGGTGCCCAGCAGCCGAGGTCGCCGGGCCAGCACGAACCCGAAGACCGCGAAACCGACCATGAGCAACGGGAACAGCGCGAAAATCGTGTAATAGGTGAGGCCGGCCGCGAAGAACCCGCCGTTGCGGTCGTCGAAGCGCTGATAGGCCCGCATCAGGTGGTCGAAGCGCGCGTACCGGGTCCGCAGCCGATCGAGGAGCCCAGGCCTGCCCGGTTCGCCCATAGGAAACGCGCTACCTCCGTTGCGGAAGGAACCCCAGCCGATCGTAGACCCGCCGGACCGTTTCGCCCGCCACATCCTCGGCGCGCTGCGCCCCGGCCCTCAGCACGCCCTCCAGTTCGCTGCGGTCCGCCAGCAATGCGTCGACGCGGGTCTTGATCGGGCCGACGAACTCGACGACCGCCTCGGCGGTGTCCTTCTTCAGGTCGCCGTAACCGCGGCCGGCGTAGTCCCCGACCAGCTTGTCCACGCCGACGCCGGTGACCGCCGACTGGATGGTCAGCAGGTTGGATACGCCCGCCTTGGCCTCGGGGTCGAACCGGATCTCGCGCTCGCTGTCGGTCACCGCCGAGCGGATCTTCTTGGCGGACTTGGCCGGATCGTCGAGCAGGTTGATCAATCCGGCATCGGTGGCCGCCGACTTGCTCATCTTCGACGTGGGGTCGGCCAGGTCGTAGATCTTGGCGGTGGCCTTGGGGATCAGCACGTCGGGAACCACGAAGGTACCCGGGAAGCGGGCGTTGAACCGCTGGGCGACGTCGCGCGCCAGCTCGAGGTGCTGGCGCTGGTCCTCGCCCACCGGGACCAGGTCGCTGTCGTAGGCCAGCACGTCGGCGGCCTGCAGCACCGGGTAGGTGAACAGGCCCACGGTGGTCGAGTCGCTGCCCTGGCGTGTCGACTTGTCCTTGAACTGCGTCATCCGCGACGCCTGCCCGAAGCCGGTGAAGCAGCCCAGCACCCATGCCAACTGGGTGTGGGCGGGCACGTGGCTTTGCACGAACACGGTGCTGCGGCCGGGGTCGATGCCCAGCGCCAGGTACTGGGCGGCGGTCACCAGGGTGCGGCGGCGCAGCGCCTCGGGGTCCTGCGCGACGGTGATGGCGTGCAGGTCCACCACGCAGAAGAACGCGTCATGGTCGTCCTGCAGCGCCACCCACTGCGCGACCGCGCCCAGCGCGTTGCCGAGGTGCAGCGAGTCGGACGTGGGCTGCACGCCGGAGAAGATCCGGCGGGGTCCGGTGGCTGTGCTCATGATGTTCCGATCCTTTCATGCGGGGCCACCGCCCCCCTCAGCCACCGGCGGCACCCCCCGGGCGCCCGCTTGCGGTACCGGCGGTACCGCCTTTAATGTCGGCGGTATGGGGAGCAGCGCGGGGAGTCGTCCACCGATCCATCTGGGTTCCGGCCAGCTGGGATCCAGGGAGCCGGTCGTGCTGCTGCACCCGTTCCTGCTGTCGCAGGCGGTGTGGGAGGACGTGGCCCGGCGGCTGGCCGACACGGGCCGCTACGAGGTGTTCGCGCCGACGATGGCCGGCCACAACGGCGGGCCGAAGGCGGGCACCTGGTTTCTGTCCTCGGCGGTGCTGGCCGATCACGTCGAGCGGCAGATGGACGAGCTGGGCTGGCGGGACGCCCACATCGTCGGCAACTCGCTGGGCGGCTGGGTCGCCTTCGAGCTGGAGCGGCGCGGGCGGGCGCGCACCGTCACCGGCATCGCCCCGGCCGGCGGCTGGACGCGCTGGAGCCCGCACAAGTTCGAGGTGATCGCCAAGTTCGTCCTGGGCATCCCGCTGTTGGTGCTGGCCTGGTTGTTCGGGCCCCGCGTGCTGGGTCTGCCGTTGAGCCGGCGACTGGCCACCTACGCGATCAGCGCATCGCCCGAGGGGGTCAGCGAGGAACAGCTGCTGGGCTGCATCGACGACGTCGCCCACTGCCCCGCCTACTTCCAGCTGCTGGTCAAGTCGCTGCTGCTGCCCGGCCTGCGCGAGCTCGCGGAGAACGCCGTGCCCGCGCACCTGGTGATCTGCGAGAAGGACCGGGTGGTGCCCGCACCCCGGTTCAGCCGGCATTTCACCACCCACCTGCCGGACGGGCACAAGGTCACCCGGCTCGACGGCGTGGGCCACATCCCGATGTTCGAGGCGCCCGACCGCGTCGCCGGGGCGATCACCGGCTTCCTCGAGGAGCGCGCCGCCGATCCGGGCCGGCCGGCAGGCCGCCAACAGGCCGGGGCCCAGTAGCCGGGGCCCCAATAGCGGGGCCCCAGTAGCGGGGCCTAGTTGGCCAGTTCCTTCTCCAGGTTCTCGGCGATCGAATTGAGGAATTCCTCGCTCTGCTGCCACTGCTGGTCGGGGCCGATGAGGATGGCCAGGTCCTTGGTCATCTTGCCGCTCTCGACCGTGGCGATGACGACGTCCTCGAGCGTCTGCGCGAACTCGCACACCTGCGGTGTGTTGTCGAGCTTGCCGCGGTGCTGCAGCCCGCGCGTCCAGGCGAAGATCGACGCGATCGGGTTGGTGGAGGTCGGTTTGCCGGCCTGGTACTGCCGGAAGTGCCGGGTCACGGTGCCGTGTGCGGCTTCGGCCTCCACCGTCTTGCCGTCGGCGGTCATCAGCACCGAGGTCATCAGCCCCAGCGACCCGTAGCCCTGCGCGACGGTGTCGGACTGGACGTCGCCGTCGTAGTTCTTGCAGGCCCAGACGTAGCCGCCCTCCCATTTCAGGCACGCGGCGACCATGTCGTCGATCAGCCGGTGCTCGTAGGTGAGCCCCTCGGCTTCGAACTTGTCCTTGAACTCGGTTTCGTAGATGTGCTGGAACTCGTCCTTGAACATGCCGTCGTAGGCCTTGAGGATGGTGTTCTTGGTGGACAGGTACACCGGCCACTTGGCGTTCAGGCCGTAGGCGAACGAGGCGCGCGCGAAGTCCCGGATGGAGTCCTTGAAGTTGTACATCCCCATCACGACGCCGCCGTGCTCGGGGATGGTCACCACCTCGTGCACCATCGGCTCGCTGCCGTCGGACGGGGTGAACGTCAGCGTGACGGTGCCCGGCTTGTCGACCTTGAAGTTGGTGGCCCGGTACTGGTCCCCGAACGCGTGGCGGCCGATCACGATCGGCTTGGTCCAGCCCGGAACCAGCCGGGGCACGTTCGAGATCACGATCGGTTCGCGGAAGATGGTGCCGCCCAAGATGTTCCGGATCGTCCCGTTCGGGGAGAGCCACATCTTCTTCAGGTTGAACTCCTGGACGCGGGCCTCGTCGGGGGTGATGGTCGCGCACTTGACGCCCACCCCGTGCTTCTTGATCGCGTAGGCGGCATCGATGGTGACCTGGTCGTTGGTGCGGTCCCGGTGCTCGATGCCCAGGTCGTAGTAATCCAGGTTGATGTCGAGGTGCGGCAGGATCAGCCTGTCCTTGATGAGCTTCCAGATGACGCGGGTCATCTCGTCGCCGTCGAGCTCTACTACCGGGCCCTTGACCTTGATCTTGGCGTCCTTGGACATCTGTGTCCACATCCTCCAGCAACTGGGAAGCTTCGGCGAGCGGTCGCTCGTGAGGCCAGACTACTAAAGGTCGCCGTCGGCCCCGGCGGGCCGGTGAACGGCCGCGCCGCCGCGGGAGTTGGCATCCGCTCGGTGTTATGAGATAAGCTTCATATCGGTCATGAGCGCCAGCGCTAAGCCCCGGCTTGCTGGCCGGCAACCCTCCAACCGCGGTGGGGTGCCCCGGGTGAAAGACCAGGTCTAGTAGCCACAGGCTGCGCGGCAAGCGCGGGTCCGCCATAACGGACCCCTGACTAGAGGGGAAACGTGATGCGCATCATCTCTCCAGCTCTTTCGGATCGGCTTCCAGCTCTTTCGGATCGGCTTATGTGTCGACTCGTGTGTCGTTGTTAGCCGGCCGCCGCGCCGGTTGACGTCACCGGTGGTGACGTTCCGCGCGGCTGCCCCCGATACCCGATTCGCCCCTGTCCAGCAGAAAGCAACCATCCGTGAGCACCGAAAACAGCACGTCCGGTATCACCGCCAACGATGAAGCCGATCCGAGCGCGCACTGGTCCTTCGACACCAAGCAGATCCATGCCGGCCAGCAGCCCGACTCGGCGACCCACGCCCGTGCCCTGCCGATCTACCAGACCACGTCCTACACCTTCAACGACACCGCGCACGCCGCCGCGCTGTTCGGCCTCGAGGTGCCCGGCAACATCTACACCCGGCTGGGCAACCCGACCACCGACGTCGTCGAACAGCGCATCGCCGCGCTGGAAGGCGGCGTGGCGGCGCTGTTCCTGAGTTCGGGGCAGGCCGCTGAGACATTCGCCATATTGAACGTCGCGGGTGCCGGAGATCACATCGTGGCGAGCCCGCGGCTCTACGGCGGCACGTACAACCTGTTGCACTATTCGCTGGCCAAGCTCGGCATCGAGGTCACCTTCGTCGCGGACCCCGACGACCTGGACTCCTGGCAGGCCGCGGCCGGGCCGAACACGAAGGCGTTCTTCGGCGAGACCATCTCCAACCCCAAGATCGACGTGCTGGACATCCCCGGCGTCGCCGGAGTCGCCCACGCCAACGGGGTGCCGCTGATCGTCGACAACACCGTCGCCACGCCCTACCTCATCCAGCCGTTCGCGCACGGCGCCGACATCGTGGTGCACTCGGCCACCAAGTACCTGGGTGGGCACGGCGCCGCGATCGCCGGCGTCATCGTCGACGGCGGCACGTTCGACTGGACGCAGGGCCGCTTCCCCGGTTTCACCACGCCCGACCCGAGCTACCACGGCGTGGTGTACGCCGAGCTGGGGCCGCCGGCGTTCGCGCTGAAGGCGCGCGTGCAACTGCTGCGCGACCTCGGGTCGGCCGCCTCGCCGTTCAACGCGTTCCTGGTCGCTCAGGGCATCGAGACACTGAGCCTGCGCATGGAGCGCCACGTCGCCAACGCGCAGCGGGTCGCCGAGTTCCTGGCCGCCCATGACGGCGTGCTGTCGGTCAACTACGCGGGCCTGCCCGGCTCGCCGTGGCACGCGCGCGCAAAGAAGCTGGCGCCCAAGGGCACCGGGGCCGTCCTCTCGTTCGAGTTGGCCGGCGGCGTCGAGGCCGGTAAGGCGTTCGTCAACGCGCTCAAGCTGCACAGCCACGTCGCCAACATCGGCGACGTGCGCTCGCTGGTGATCCACCCCGCGTCGACCACCCACGCTCAGCTGAGCCCGGCGGAGCAGCTCTCCACCGGCGTCAGCCCCGGGCTGGTGCGGCTGGCCGTCGGCATCGAGGGCATCGACGACATCCTGGCCGACCTCGAGCTCGGTTTCGCCGCGGCCCGCAAACACGGTGGGACGAGGCCATCGACGCAGTCCAGCGGCGACCCGCACGCGGTGGCGGCCTGCTGAGGCGAGCTGACATGACGATCTCGGAGTTCCCCACCCAGACGCTGCCCACCGAGGGCGAGATCGGCTTCGTCCACATCGGTGCGCTGACCACCGAAAGCGGTGCGGTGATCGACGACGTCTGCATCGCCGTCCAGCGCTGGGGTGAGCTCTCCCCCACGCGCGACAACGTGGTGGTGGTCCTGCACGCGCTCACCGGCGACTCCCACGTCAGCGGGCCGGCCGGGCCCGGGCATCCCACGCCCGGCTGGTGGGACGGCATGATCGGGCCGGGCGCGCCGATCGACACCAATCGCTGGTGCGCGGTGGCCACCAATGTGCTGGGCGGCTGCCGGGGCTCCACCGGGCCCAGCTCGCGCGCCCGGGACGGGAAGCCTTGGGGCTCAAGGTTTCCGCTGATCACCGTGCGCGACCAGGTGGAGGCCGACATCTGTGCGCTGGCCGCGCTGGGCATCAACGAGGTCGCCGCCGTCGTCGGTGGATCCATGGGCGGCGCAAGGGCTTTGGAATGGATGGTCGGTCACCCCGACCGGGTACGGGCGGGGCTGCTGCTGGCGGTCGGCGCGCGCGCCACCGCCGACCAGATCGGCACCCAGACCACTCAGATCGCGGCCATCAAGGCCGACCCCAACTGGCAGGGCGGCGACTACCACGACAGCGGACGCAAACCGGAGGACGGTCTGACGATCGCCCGCCGCTTCGCGCACCTGACCTACCGCGGCGAGGTGGAACTCGACACGCGATTCGCCAACGACGGCCAGGGCGATCCCGGACAGGAGGACCCGCTCCACGGTGGCCGCTACGCGGTGCAGAGCTACCTCGAGCATCAGGGCGACAAGCTGTTGTCCCGCTTCGACGCCGGCAGCTACGTGGTCTTGACCGAGGCGCTGAACAGCCACGACGTCGGTCGCGGCCGCGGCGGGGTGCGCCAGGCCCTGTGCAGGTGCCCGGTGCCGGCCGTGGTCGGCGGCATCACCTCCGACCGGCTCTACCCGCTGCGCCTACAGGAGGAGTTGGCCGATCTGCTCCCGGGCTGCCCCGGCCTGCAGGTCGTCGACTCCGTCTGCGGGCACGACGGCTTCCTGGTGGAGTCCGAGGCGGTCGGCGAATTGATCCGCAAGACCCTCGTCCTGGCCGCCCAGGCAGGGGGGGTCGAAGGCGCGTGTCGGCGGTGACCCGGCCGAGACAGGAGCGCTCCCTGTCGTTCGGCTCGGCGGCCTCCGCTTACGAGCGTGGCCGCCCGTCCTACCCGCCGGAGGCGATCGACTGGCTGCTGCCGGCCGGCGCGCGCCAGGTGCTCGATCTGGGCGCGGGCACGGGCAAGCTGACCACCCGGCTGGTCGAACGCGGCCTGGACGTGGTGGCGGTCGATCCGATCCCCGACATGCTGGAAGTGCTGCGCGACGCGCTGCCGGAAACCCGGGCGCTGTTGGGCACCGCGGAAGGGATTCCGCTGCCCGACAACAGTGTTGACGCCGTGCTGGTCGCCCAGGCATGGCACTGGGTGGATCCCGCCCGGGCGGTACCGGAGGTGGCCCGCGTACTGCGGCCGGGCGGGCGGCTGGGCCTGGTCTGGAACACCCGCGACGAACGGCTCGGCTGGGTGCGCGAGCTGGGCGAGATCATCGGCAGCGACGACGACGGCCGGCTGGACGTGACGCTGCCCGCACCGTTCACCGCGCTGGAGCGCCACCGCGTGGAGTGGACGAACTACCTGACGCCGCAGGCGTTGATCGATCTGGTGGCGTCGCGCAGCTACTGCATCACCTCACCGGCGGAGGTGCGGACCAGGACGCTGGACCAGGTTCGCGAGCTGCTGGCCGGCCATCCCGCGCTGGCCAATTCGACGGGTCTGGCGCTGCCGTACGTCACCGTGTGCATCCGGGCGACGCTGGCGGGTTGACCGGCGCGGTCAGCTTCCGTCCCCGTCGTCCTCGTCGTCGTCGTTGCGGCGCAGCAGCTTTTCGGGGTGCCAGTAGGTGTTGGTGCGGGGTTGGCCGCGCTCGAGGTGTGGGGGTGGGATCCATTCGGTGTCGCCGCGGGTGTTGGTGCGGGTGGTCCAGCCGCGGGGTTGTAGCAGTCGGTGGTGGGGGCCGCAGGCGAAGGTGAGGTCGTCGATGTCGGTGCGGTGGGATTGGGCCCAGTCGGTGACGTGGTGGACGTCGCAGTAGTAGCCGCCGGTGGTGCAGCCCGGGGCGCTGCAGCCGCGGTCCTTGGCGTACAGGACGATCCGCTGGGCCGGGGAGGCCAGGCGTTTGGTGTGATACAGCGCGAGGGTTTTGC
>Ga0078972_1006226_pt1 | contig 28734 bp, 27 predicted proteins | sample YelNatPaOPGAMG01_FD_67568 | JGI IMG/M metagenome (GOLD analysis project Ga0078972, IMG submission 67568) | Hot spring thermophilic microbial communities from Obsidian Pool, Yellowstone National Park, USA - OP-RAMG-01 (SPADES assembly) (version 2) | ecosystem: Environmental > Aquatic > Thermal... | reverse complement strand
ATCTATACGAAGCCCAAACCAGAATAAGAGGGAAAGAATAATACGAATTTTCAGATTAGGAGCCATAGGCAAAAGCTCCAAATAATCCTCTTTGGTTATAGCATTTCTGTAGAATTTTTTTACTTTCATTTTATTTTTTCAGGAATACATATTAAAAGCCTCTATAACTGAGAAATAATCAAAAGGCTGATGATTATTATCTTTTCTTATCTCGTTGATAAGATTATCCACCACCAATCGGTTGGCTGCTACATCTTTGCGTATACGATTTGAAAGCGATTCCTCTCGCTCCTTTTCAGTTTTAGGAAGTTGACGTTCAACCGAATCCGCATAATTTAAAAGTTGCGTATCCAATAAATCTAGTATATAAGCGAATAATCGAGGCGTGCTGAAAACGTTATAATTTATTTTTCTTAATTGCTGATGAATAAAATTCATATCTCCAGTAGCAGCTAAAACGCAGTCATGGACGGCGAAGAAGGGTACTTCGTTTGCATTCTTTTTCATAGAGATTGCGAAAAGCCCGATAATAGCGGCGTCGAAGGAATGAATAAAATCGGGCGGAAGGGAAAGGATCAATTTCTTTTTATCCAGGAGATTGGTTAGCTCCATAAATGTAATCGATTTGTTTACATGCTTGAATCGTGGGGTTTTAGATTTTGTATCCTGTTGTTTAAGCTTTATCTGAAAACGTTTTCTTTTACGTTGTGGGTAGCATAATTCTATTCTTAACCCTAGAGGAGTGGTCCAAACAATCTTCTGATCGTACTTAGCGTAAATTTGAGCGTAATTTTTCAACATTTCCAAGAAGAGAAAAATTTTGCGTTTCTTTACGTCTTCGATGATGCTGTCAGACAGCATAAAAACAAGTTTAACGTTAAAATACCTTTCAAATTCAGTAGATATGATATATTTTAAATTATTTTGAAAAGAATACGCGGTGAGGCCATAAGCTCCTTTCATTAGATACTCTTTGAATATCGTTTTCAAGAAGTCAGAGCGAACGGAATCAGGCATATTATCTAGGATTTTTTTAATCTCGGTATTCTCGCAATTCTGATAATATTCGTTACCGATCTCACCATAAAAGCTAAGCGGTTTTCCGTTAACACTAGCGGCGTTAAGGTTTAGGAAAAATTTATAACGACTGTCCTCTAAGAGAAGAGCAATTATCTGGTTACCGGAAGAGGTAGCATCAACGGAAATAAGGAAATTAGAAAGGTAGTTACCCGCGTTTTCTTGACCATAAATTTCTAGGTAATTTTGGTATTTTTTCCATTCCGAAGCAACGTTATAAAATTCAAGATGATTCGCGCACGATCCAAGAGGAGAAAAGAAATCTCTTCGATCAAACCTCCGAAGATTGCCTTGAAGGAAAGCGTCTCGGTCGAAGAAAAAGACTCTTTCCGAGAAAGACATTTTATCTTTGCTATAAGCCTTTGTGGCGTGAAATTTAAACCAATCCAAATCAAATGGACGATAATCGAAAGAACGGAGAAGGGATCGGATAAATTTATTGGTAACTGGGCTGAGGTCTGAATTAGCATAAAATCTCCCTCTAAAATCAATTTTATAAGGGAAATAAAAGCCGTCTCCTGGTAAAAGATAAAGACGAAAAACTTCAAGTAATTTTTCAATCCTCTCGAATTCTATTAACGCGGATCGATCGGAAAGATATCTCAAATATTCGGAAGCAACTTGGTGATCTTTTATTACTTTGATAGTTCCGTTGGAAAGATATCTGCAACTTCTCTTAAGATAAGTTTCAAGCGAAAATTCCGTTCCATTGTCTCGTTTAGAATAGAACTTTCTATACGCGTCTAATAATTGTTGTGTTGATTTTTTTAGATTATTCTCCAAATAATCTTTGTATTCTGGACCCATTTTATCATAAACTTCCCAATCTAAGAGAAACTTAGAAGATTGTAGTTTATTAACAGCGTCGATTAGATCATCTTTTCTTTTTTCTAAAATTACCTTAGCATCAGGAGTATCGGTTAAAGGGAAAAGATGGTGGGTATCATTTAATAGAAATCCTCCGGAGAAATTACTTCTCAAATCCAGTTCATCTCGAGTCCAGTCGTTAGGCTTGCAAAGCATAGGGAGAGAACCAAAGACGAAACCCTCCTCTACAAGCTGACGCGATAATTTACCTAAATCAACGTGGAGATTAAAGCGCTGAGTAATGTACTCCTTGCCTTCCAAGCTGGAATAGGGAATGTACTCTTCCTCAACTAGGTCTCCCAGGGAATTTACGAAGAGACTTACCAAAACGAAACCAATCTTTAAACCGTCTCTTTCCATGTTCTCATCGAAATCCCTCTGCGTTCTGTATTTTCGTTTGGTCCCGAGACTGTAAACTTGAAAGGCTATTACGCTAAGGAATTTTTTCCACTTATACTCTACATGCTGGTACTTAAGGAAGATAATCGCTATAACTTTGAAGGCGAGCCGCTTGTCGATACTACGAAAATATTCGATATAAAATCGATCAATAGACTCGCGTTTATCCTCGAAATTTTTATAGTAATTTGCCTCGAACTTGCGAATATTCTCCTCCGTTGCGAAATAGTTGAAAAGGAGTTTATAGGCAGCGGAATCTTTTTCCTTAGCGATTTCCTCTTCTAATTTCTCGCAGGACTTATTTAGCGTGTCTTCTTCGAGAAGCTTCTGCGCTTCTCTATGAAGAAGAAGCTCAAGATTCAGACTGCTTCCGTACTCACTAAAATCTTGGAGAATATAATTTATCGCATCAGCTGAATCTTTAATTTCCTTGACGTTAGTTCCAGCCTCTAAATCCTCGTTTACAATGTTATTCCAGATAACAGAAATCTCGGACTTATCCATTTCCCTGTCGATGAGAATATGGAAATGAGGGATACCAGCTTGAGTAAGTTCCTTAACGTAAAAATAGGAAATCCCGTTACTAGTTAGGGTTTCAGTAAAAAGTTGAATGTGCCCAATTCGGTATTGTTTTGCCTCCCTGTAGGTGAGGGTGATAAATAATTTCCAAGCTTGTTGCCTTAAAATTTTCTTAAGTATAGGTAATTTCTTGTTATTTTTACGATTTTCAAGATTCATTAATATTTCACAAAAACTTAAGTTAATTATTTTTTTTTAATAAAAGGAAAACTACCTTTAAAAAGTAGCATCTTACATTTTGTTATAGATTGTAAGGTAATTTGGTTTTCCCTGGGGGGGGGCCCCAGGGAAAAAGATAGTTTTAGGGGGGTGAAAAAAGGGGTTTAGGGCTTTGGGAACCGGTGGTAATAGGAAATTAGATTTTAAAGTTGCAAAAAAATGGAGGTAAAGTTTTCAGAGTTTGAACCAGTGGTAATAGGAAATAATAAAAAAATCAAAAATTCCTGAAAAAAGAGTGAAAAAGCAAGGGGGGAGTCTTGTAGATTTTTTAATAGCGTTATTTTAGTCTCTCTTCTTAGCGATTAGAATGTATCTCCCGAAGATGGAGAAGATTTCCTTTATATTCGTAAAGGCTGATTGCGGAGGCAGTGGTTGTGGTAGGGTTGGGGTTATAGTTGGAACCGAAGGGCCTGAATAAGTGGAATTAGAAGGGGGTCCAAAAATAAACCGACCAAGAACAAGGGTGAAGGTAAATGTTCCTATCGCAACGGCGCCTAAGCATAGAAGGGGAAACCAACTGTTAGGCGGCGGAACTGATTCAACCATGCGATTTGTTTTGGCTAAATGGTCCTTCGCGGCGATGGTATCTTTGTCCATTTTTTCGATAGCCTCCCTTTGCTCAGCAATAGGAAAAGAGATGGGGTCACTTAGAGTTTGGGCTAGTTGTTTAGAACGGTCCATAACCTCAAAAGCGTCTCTAAGGAAAGGATCTGCGTTTTTAAAGGCAGCTTCCCTTAGATTTGAGATCCGTTCTAAATATGTTGAGACGCTCGAATTATGAGATTTATTTACGGTGTTTTCAAGTAACACTGCTTTAAACTGCTCAATAGAAAAAGGGGCTTTGCCGCCACTAAGGTCAGCAGTCACAGGATTAGCGGCTAGCTGAGGAGCGGAAGGTAGTTCCTCAACCTTGGTAGAAACTTTGGTAAGGGTTTTGGAGGTTTTGGTAGCCGCTAAATCCCGCGCGGTTGCGTTTAGGTCAGGTACCCGTAGCGAAAGACCGTTGATTTGTGGTTTGAATGGTTCAAATTGGGAAGAGTTTGCGCTTGGCTCTGTGATAAGAGACTTAGGGAGCACGTCCAAAACTTCCGACGTTGTTTGAGTGACCGTAGTTGTACCTGAAGGCCGGGTATTAGAAAAAGAATGATTGTTCGCCCTACTTTTTGCGATGTCCTCAAGGATCTTTTCCGCGAAGCTGGTAGAGTTATTTTTTCTTCTCATTCTTCCCCTTCTATTTATTATTCAACGTTCTCAAAATAAGTTTGAACGGTGCTAGTGGTAACATTTTCCGCAACCTGTGCGGGGGTACTTCCTTTAGAACACGTACAGAACCGCAAAGAACGATTATATATGCCCAATAAAATAGCTTTTGTAACCGCTACTTCGTCGCTGCTAAAACCGATGAGATGATGAAGTTGTGCTATGATTTCCTGCTGTGCGGTTACCAGCTCTGCAAGTTCATTGTGAGCCGTGACTAGTTTTTCCAGGCAAGCGGTATTTACTTTTAGTATCCCGGCCATCTCCGTCACTCTAGCTTCATTCGTGTTAACGTCCTTAGTCAAGTTGTGCGTACTGTTGAAAATTCCTGAGACAGTAAAAGAGTTATAATTCCAGAAAAGATAAAAGCCACCGCCGATAAGTGTACCAGCAATAGCAACAGCACCGTAGTGGTTTTGTAAGAAAATAAAGAGAGTAGAAAGGATGTTGCTTAAAGCCCCCCCTTTAGCTGCTTCAGCAGCGGCTAGAGCAGCAGCCTGTTGTTGTTGTATAAGGGCAAGAAGCCCTGATTGTAGCTCGGAGATGGAAGAGGCTTGGTTTGTAAGCATAAACTTATCTTGCGGGCTTATTAAATTCCCTATACCAAGAGAATTTAAAGAGGAGTCGAGAAATTGCATTTTCTCCTCGGGACTATAAGCTCGAAGAAGCTTAAACCCGAATTTAAGAGGAACCGTATCTAGCCAATTATATTCAAGATAGGCTATCTTTTTGACTAGAAGCAGAGGAAGCGTTGCCACCGTGGTGGTTATAAAGGTTAATATTCGAAGTGGAATATTACCTATCACAGACTGTAAATCTGAAATCTCCGCGATTTCCGGGGAGAAAATTAGGAATATAAAAACTGGTAAAAGTAGATGAGTAATGGAGATTAAGTGAACTGGGGGGACGATGGTGTAAGTTCCTATCATTTGCATAAGCCCTAAAGACCCGAAGACAAATAATTTTATTAATATTCGGATTACCATTTTTAATATTTAAAAAATAGGATTAAGGTTTATAGGTAAATTAAAAGACGAACTAGTCTTCAAGCAATTATGGTTTGTCGGCTTATTCCAGAAGAAGAAGGCTTGGTGATAGAGAAGCGAGTCATTTTTTCTAGAAATTAAAGATTTTAAAGTGGCGGGAAAAAGAAGCTTTTTAAGGGTTAGAGAAGAAACTTAACTTAGGAGACAATAGAATAAAATAAGGAGTTTTGCTACGGTTGGAGCAAAACTCCTTATTTTATCTTAATTTTCGGTAAGTACCCATGTAGGTTTTTTCCCAAGGTGCTTTTAATAGGGATTCCCCAAATCCCTATTAAAAGCAATAGTAAGAGAACCCTTTTTCTCTTCTATCTTTAAAAAACCCTTAAAAACTTTGAATAAATAGGTAGGGGACAAGCCCCTAGGCTAAAACGAAGCCATAGCTCCATCCCCCTTAGTTCAGAGAGGGCGAGCAACGAGGTACTTTTGGAAGGCACCTCTCAGTACGGGTTCGAGATCTCCACCTATTATTCAGCCCCCGAAGGAGGTATAAAGCTAGCTAAGCTCCTTTCTCCTACGAGTTCCGAGTCTCTGCGGTATTGAAACGCACATATACCCGGCATGTTTCTTTAGAGTCGGTCTCCCATCTTCTGGATAGGCCTCAAGGTAGAGGACCGACTGTCTATTTTTCTGTCTCATAAGACGGGGGCCAAGGGGAAAGAACGTGAGAAAACCCCTTATATATTTTTTTAGGGTGGATTTTCGGCTATGAAGAATATTGGGCAAAAAAGAGGACCTGGGGAGGAAGAGAAGACGTTTTTGGTAAGATTTTCAAGCGAATTTCGGTTTCTCTTCTTATATATGCTACCAGAATCTTACACACGTTTTGTAAGATCTGTTTCTTCATTCTAAATTCATATAGAGAATCCGCCATCTCGCTAAGTTTCTCGCGGGAAATATGATATCTACAGTACCTTAACGTGGTGTTGATACTGGAATGTCCGATAAACTGACGTACGTTCTCTGGATTTTGAAATTCAAGGAGATCGGTTACCGTTTTTTCTCACCTGATATTCCTTTAGAATAGAATTTATCTTAGAATTAAAATGCGGACGTGAATACTGTTTTCCCTCATGAGAAGCTATAAAGCCCTCCTCTAAAAATTCAAAATCCTTGAAATCGTCTTTTGCTTCTTTAGGGACGGCCAAAGTTCTTACACGTTGGGTTTTAGATTCTAAAATTTCGAGATAATCCTCGGTATAAAGTTTGTGGATATCCTCCTTGGTGATAAATCTGGTTTCATCTATACGAAGCCCAAACCAGAATAAGAGGGAAAGAATAATACGAATTTTCAGATTAGGAGCCATAGGCAAAAGCTCCAAATAATCCTCTTTGGTTATAGCATTTCTGTAGAATTTTTTTTACTTTCATTTTGTTATAAGATAATCCATGTTCTTAAAAAATTTTGTTAAAAGAGAGGTTTTTTAATAAATTAAATTAATCTAAACTACTCACTGTGTTATATCAGGACCTTTCGGAATATCATTTGGAGATGGCGGGTTTGTGGAGCCATAGAGATTTATAACTCCCTTAGCCATGTTATCTAACAGAATCTTCAACGCTTTAATATCTTCGGGAGTCAATGTTGAAAGGTAAGACAAATTTTCTAAAGCTTCTGTATTTGATAACGCTAAGTTTTTAATTTGCTCGCAAGCATTTTCCAAATCTAACATAACTTGTTGATTTCTAGCTACGACAAGGTTGGTCATACCCAAGGAATTATTCATCTGATTGTAATTCTCATTGACACTTCTAACATCAGCATACATTTTCCAAACTAGAACTTGATTTATGTATACAAGATAAACGCCAAGTGCGATAAGAGCAATTGAAACGTAAAAGTGGTTAGCAACAAAAAACTCTAAGAAGCCGCTTTTATTTACCTGGGCCGCCACTTCGTGTTGTTGCTGAATAAAGTTTAAAAGATTTGTATGAAGATCGGACATCGTGCTCGATTGCTGAACTAATTGAAGTTTTTGTGCAGGCGGAATGTGGTTATTTAATCCGATACCTTCCAAAGTAGATTCCAGAAAATTTAATTTTTCTTCTGGAGACCAAACTCGGAAAAGAGTAAAACCAAATTTAAGAGGGATACTATCTAAATGGTTAGTTTCGAGTATTATGAACTTTTTTATAAAAATAATAGGAAATACCGAAATAGCTGTGACTATAAAACTAAAAATTCGAAGCGGAATCTCGTTGACTGCGTTTTTAATATCTGAAATCTCGATGATTTCAGGGGAAAACAGAAGAAACAAAGAAATCGGGAAGAGTGCGTGCCCAAAAACGGTGAGAGTTTGAGGAGGTGTAATTGTATAAACACCCGTTGACTGAATAAGCCCTATTGAGATGACTATAATAGCTTTTAAAATCAATCTGAAAAGCATTTTATTTAAGTTTTTAAAAGTTTTTCAATCTTATCGCAATACCTACCTGAGCTACAGCTCCTTTAAGACTTATAGTTGCAAGACCAGCCCCTAAATTATTCGCTAAAAACACTCGAAAAATCATTTAATTTTTTTAGTTTTAATACGAATTTAACTAGGAGGCGGGTAGGCTTGCTTTAAAATTTTTGTATCCAACGAAATCTATTCTAATTTAAGATATCAGAAAAAGCAATCGGGGTCTTTTATATAAAATTCAGCTATTTTCGGGACTTGAAATGGTAATTAACGCTAAAAAACTTTATTTAACTAGGCGTCTATATTCTTTAATTTACTATATATAATACCCAAAAACATATCTCGAGTTAAAATTATTTGTCGTTTTGCATACGCGAATCGTCGAATATCCCAGACTCAAACATAGCTCCTTCCATATCTTCGCAACTTAAATCATTAAAGTTCTTGTCGAAGATCCAATAAATATTACCCGAATCGTCTTTAATCGGCTTCAAAACAATGACGTTCGCCCAACCTCGTTCATTTAGAATACTTTCATTTAACGCTAAAATATCATCATCTAAATTTCTGACCAAATAGTATTTTAATTCTGGGCTTTCCTTTGTTATCGTCCAGGTCTTGTCTTTGCAATTCTCTTCCAGGCAGGTATCAGTAAAATAAAGTAACTGAACTTCGTCAGCTCCGATTGGGTTTGGAAGAATAACTATAGCCAAGAAAGCGAAACAAAGATTCGCTTTCTTGGCTTCAATTTTGATAGTAATTGTGTAAATCTGAACAAGCATAGTACTTAAACAACTGAACGCACGTGCTCCGGCCCACTCGCCTAGTACCCTGAGCAGAATAGTTTTCTCACTTGTAATTTTTAAAATAAATTGGCATAGCCCGTAGGCTATTAAGAGTATTAAATCTACTATAAACTTCATTTTTAAATAAACGGCAAAAAGAGGGAAATAACAAGATTTAAGTTATTTTTTAATACTTATCTTTTCAAAAAAACGTCTATAAAAGCGAAAAGGGTGTAGCAGACGAGACTCGAACTCGTATCACCTGAGTGCAAATCAGACATTTTGCCAATTAAACTACTGCCACACTTTCCCGAGGTTTTACGCGATTACTTCCCCTTCCAGGTATTTAAAAAGATGTGGTTGTATACCCGTTTTAGTAAGGGTACATCCTCTCTTCCTAAAACCTTTGTTTCAATCATAATTTCGTGCTTTCGTTCTGGGCTCGCGGAATTAAATTCCGCGTCGTATTCCCAGTAAACCATATCGGAACGAAAAAGATCATTCGGCCACGGACGGAACGGCTTAAGCACTATTATTTGAGCCGTTCCTCTTTCATCTACCAAGAGACCTTGAAGTATTTCCATTTCGAAATCACTAAGTCTCTTTATCCGGTCGTTCTCTGGGCTTAGATATGTAATATTCCAATCCATGTCCGAACAATCATCAGTTTCACATTTATCTAAAAAATATAAAACATGATTGCCGTTAAAATCATCTGGATTAGGAAGTATTACAATCGCCACCACAGCCAAATAAACCTTGCCGAAATTTTTTTGAACCTTTTGGGTAAAAAGATAAAAACCGATAAGCTTGCTACGTAAACGACTAAGAAAAATTTCGCCCTTTTTTCTTTTCCTTATAAAAGAACCCAAAATGTTTCCTGACTTTGTAAATCGGGTCAGTGTCAAACATAGGATCCCCGTAGTAATAAATAAATCAAATAAAAGTTTTATAAGCATTTTGGGTAGGTTTTAAGTTTTAAAAAACAGAATTTAGGTTTTTTTAATTTTTATAACTTCTTAGGGAAAACATCAACCATCTTGGGGGAAAAAGCCTTAAAGAAGTAAAAAAGGCTTTTTTGAAATGGACCGGACTCGAACCGATATCTTTTGCTTTGCAAGCAAAGGTACTAACCAAATTGTACGACCATATTAAAGAACGCCCCCGCCCGGCTAAAATTTATCCTCATCGCTATCCCTAGACATTCCAGGGATAGCGTCATCATGTCCTAAATCCAAAAGAAATTCAGAGCTGAAAAACTCTGCATCTCTTTCCGGATTTGATAACTCTTTATCAAAATTTCTTCGTAACAACGACAGTTTTCGGTCCTGTTCCCGATAAAAGGCTATATCCTGTTCGTCTAGCTTAAGATTGAATTCCGTTCCGAAAAGATACTCGCCGTAGGAAACAGTGCGTCTAGGAAGCGGGCCCGCTTCTCTTGAATTCTTACGAAACTGGAGATATTTGACGTCTTTAAGATAGTCCGACAATTGTAATCGATTTACCGCGTCCAAGTCCTCAGATTGGTTAAAATCAAGCTGTTCGCCCTCAACGTCGAGCTCATAATAAAAGTCAAAGACTGGGTGCTTGGTTGTGTTCCGAAATCGTCTCAGTTTTGAAAAGTGTTTGAGATCACCTTTAGTAAAAGGACGATACGCATAGAAATCGATTAACACGTCGGTTTCTTCTTTGTAAGACAAACCGGGGAATTGTTTGTAAATATAGTCAAGGTTTGTGTCAAAAATAAACGACCTATTCCAAGCTCCGAAATATTCTTCCCAAATTTTGGATTTAGCTATTATTTTAACTTTTTTTCGTAAATTCCCTAAAACGTTTTCATTAAAAAACACCTCGTTTATTTTTTCAGGGCATCTGATAATTAAACTTGACTCAAAATCTTTAACAGCAATTTCGTTAGGTTTCTCGAAATATAAAAGATCATCTACCTCCTTTTTTTCCGTATCGATTATAAAAATTCTAGAAGGTTTAAGAGTGATGTTGTCATACCGCTTTAATGATGGGATAAAATATTTTATTTTATCCCCCTTAGGCTCGTCATCACCCTCTTCGTCGTCTTCTTCAAGGGGATCGCCCTCCCAAACGTCTTCCCCCTCCTTTTTTTCGAAAAGCTTTAATAACGATAAGTTACCTGGCGTTACAATAAATAATAAATTTTCAAAAATCATAATATATATATATATATATTTAATCAAAACGGAGTGTATGTTTTTTGGGGATTCCCTTATTTTGGGGACCTAATTAGCTCTTGACCCAAGCTTGGGTCACGGAAGAATGGACTTGAACCATTATCTTTGATTTTGGAGACCAATATTTTACCATTAAATTACTTCCTTAAAAAAATAAATATTTATTTTTTAATTGACGAGTTTATAAACTCGTCAAGAGAGATTACCATGTGGCGTGGCTGTGGTTTGAACGTGAATCGTTCTAAATAAAAAGAGTAATAAGGGGTCCAGATGTAATTTTCATAAGCTATAATTACAGGTGCAAATATATAGAAGTACGCGAAATAAGCAAAGGTAGCTATTTGCCCGATAAGAAGATACGGAGTTTCAATAGGTTGAGACCCGATCCATCCTAATACAAAACAAGTAAACACAAACGTCCAAAAAGTTATCTTAGAAAGAGGTCTCCATTTGTGTGAGCGTAAATCCGGATAGTGTATAAAAGGAAGGGCGAATAGTGATAGAATCGCAAAAAATAAAGCGATAACACCTGTTAATTTATCAGGTATAGATCGTAAGATTGCATAGAAAGGTAAGAAGTACCATTCCGGAACGATATGGGTTGGTGTTACCATCGGGTTCGCAGGGATAAAGTTATCTGGGTGTCCTAACGTGAATGGCGAGAAGAAAAGAAACCAAGCGAAGAAGGAGAAAAAAACCAAAAGGCCGTAAAAGTCCTTAAGAAGATAATATGGCGAGAATGACGCACCTCCATCAGAATTAAACCCAATCCCGAGAGGGTTATTTGAACCTGTGAGATGCAATAGATACATATGTATAAAACTTAATCCAAGGATAACAAAAGGTAGAAAAAAATGAAGACTAAAGAATCTATTTAGAGTTGCATTATCAATTGAAAAACCACCCCACAGCCATTGCACGATATCGGTTCCGAAGAAGGGAACTGCCGAAAATAAATTTGTGATAACAGTTGCGCCCAGAAACTCATTTGTCCCCAAGGAAGTACATAACCTAAGAACGCGGTAATAATCATTAAGAGAAGAATCAAAACCCCCACAACCCAAAGAGCTTGTCTTGGAGCCATGAAAGACCCGAAATAAAGACCTCTGAAAGTATGAATATAAACAGTTATAAAAAAGAACGAGGCTCCGGTAGCGTGAACGTATCTCATCATAAATCCGAAATTCACGTCACGACATACGTGTTCGACTGATGCGAAAGCGAAGTCAATGTGCGGCGTATAGTGCATAGCCAAGAATAGTCCGGTTATAATTTGTATTATTAAACAAATAAGAGAGTAGAACCCAAAGTTCCAAAAATAAGTTAAATTTAAAGGAGCTGGGTAAGATATTAAGCTATTATAAAAATTGGTTATAAGCGGGTGCGAGTTTTTAAGTCTTACGAAATTCATAAAAAAGATTTTTTAAGCTTTGGAAAATGGAACAAAAACCCCTAAACTCAGCCTCCGACCGGAGTCGAACCGATATCTGCAGATTCGAAGCCTGATGTTCTATCCATTGAACTACGGAAAGTTTTTAAGGGTAAAAACTAAGCTATGAAAATTTAATTTTTCCAAAGTTATTTCTGGTTTTGGAAAAATTCTATCATTGTATCAATTTGAGAACCAATGTATTGTTTTATATCCTCCGGTAACGGTGAACGTAAAAGATCTGATTGCGCATCATCGAACAGCTCTAAGAGCTGTTCGATGATGTCAGAAGCGTAAGCCGAGGGGATTCTGTAAAGTCTTTTATAATAGCTTTTGTTGCCAAAAGCTAGAAAATCTTGAAGAACGAGCAACGTGTTTTTTACTCTCAGCAATTCCTCCTGATTACGCTCCAACAAGAGTGACCGAGCCCGATCCAATTGTGGGGTTATCAGATCCGCTGCTCGATCTCCGATCTCCTTGTATGCTTCGTACTCGACACGTATTTCTGGGCATGTGGTCAGATCCTCTGAAATTGAATCATCGGTTAAATTAGAAGAAACTAAAAATTCCTTATTGTGTAGTAAATATATCGAGGGAAGTGTAACGCTTATTTTTCGTTTCTCAAAATCCACAGATTCTGCAACTTCAAAAACCGAAAAAATAGAGTCTAGAAGGGGGGCGAACTCTTTAGGATAGCGATTCTTGAAGATCTGAAGCAACACATCTTTGTAATAAAAGTCCTTTTGATTTAATATTAACTCATGGTATTTTCGAATAACCAGCCCCCTCATCAAACTCCGGAAAATTCCGGAGTAATCGATGAAAGAACCAGCCTCGTTATATTGAGAAAGTATTAAAAGTTGGCGTCCGTCCGTTTCTAAACCAATCCCATACTCATTCACCCTTGCCGTCATAAGACGCGCCCCAAACGCTATATTAGCTACTCTTTTTGTGTTTTCGTTTACCATAGATTTTTTGTTCTAACAACTTTTATTAAACTAATTTTTAAAAGCAAAACCATCCCCCAACGAAACGGATAAGGTTATTATCGGTTTCAAAAGTACAAGACATTCTTGTTTTTATGTTGTCGACCATGGTTGTGTTCGTTGAAAGTGCCAGTTCAGTAGCGAAGCTAGGGGTCGAACCTAGATCTCTAGGGCATGAGCCTAGCGAATTACCTTTACTCTACTTCGCCACCTTTATTAGCGTTTTTTGAAAAGCTGGCCTAAAAGCTTTTTTGGTTACATCTAAAAAAAACGACTAAAGTTGGGAAAAAACTAAAAAGCAAAAAACGTCGACCACCCGGAGAATTTCTAGTTTGTTAAAAAAACCAGACACACTCCTTTATTAGTGTTTCGAGACTTTTTTAAGTCGGGAATCTAAAACTTATTAAAGAATCCCGAGAAAACTAACTGAGGACTTAGTTTTTGAATGGAGTTAAAAGGGAAAGTACCTGGCGGGACTCTAACCCACATTAACCGCTTAGAAGGCGGCTGTTTTGTACGGTTAAACTACAGGTTTTATTTTTATTCCCTTAGGCATTACGGACTCGAACCGGCACTCTGGAAAGAACCAGATTTTAAATCTGGCGCGTCTACCAATTCCGCCAAATGCCTAAAAAGAAGATTAAATTCCCGAGATCTAAGTTTTTAAGGACTAATGTGGATGAAAAGAATCGTTCAAAATAAATAGATAATAGAATAAGGAACACGTAAGCTTGAAGGAAGGCTATACCTATTTCTAGGACAACGACGGCAAGGACAAGGGCGAAAGGAAGAAGAGCGAGACTCACCGCGTCCGTGTTAATGAACGCTATGACGAAAGAAGCAAGGATATGAAGCAGTGTGTGGCCGGCCATTATATTAGCAAAAAGTCGGATAGATAAGCTGAAAGTTCGAAGAAGGTATGACATAAACTCGATTACAATGATTAGCGGCAAAAGAAAGATCGGACTTCCTTTAGGTGCAAATAACTTTAAGAAAGAAAGACCGTTTTCTTTAAAACCAATTATTATGAATGCAAGATTACAAGTTAGAGCAAAGCTAAAGGTAAAAACCAAATGGCTTGTAGGAGCAAAAGCGAAAGGAAGTAGCCCCACAAGATTTGAAAATAAAATTATAACAAAAATAGTAAAGAAAAGTGGAAAATATCGCAAAGCCTTAGGTCCCGCTTGTTGTACAATGGTAGTCAAAACAAAGTTGTATACAGATTCTGCTAGCAATTGAACTGTTGATGGGATCAGTGTAGCACGCTTAAGGCTCAAATAAAAAAAGGAAAAAATAAGAACTAAAACTATAAGCAAATAAAGCGATGCGTTTGTGAAGGCGATAAGGCCCGGGGCGACTTGATCTGATAGCATTTTAAGAGAAAATTGTTCTAATGGAGAGAAAAATATTTTTTGGCTTATCATTTTTTTTTCAAAAGAGGTAAAAGATTTTTTTATCTGTCTATTTCACCGAAAACGATATCTTGTGTTCCGATTATGGTAACAAGATCAGCGAGAAGGTGACCGCGTGTCATAGTGTCCAGAGCTTGTAAATGTAAAAAGCCAGGTGCTTTTATCTGGCAGCGCAGTGGTTTATTGCTTCCATCAGAAACCAAAAATACAGCAAATTCCCCCTTTGGAGCCTCGACAGGCGTGTACGTTTCTCCCGAAGGTACGTCGAAGCCCTTACTCCAAATTTTAAAATGTTGAATTAACGCTTCCATGTTAAATTTTATCGAACTTTTACTTGGCGCTGAAATCTTTGATTGCACGTTTATCGGTCCGGAAGGCACTTTATTCAAAACCTGCGAGATTATACTTAGAGACTCTCGCATTTCTTCTATTCTTAAAAGAAAACGGTCATAACAGTCTCCGTTGAGGCCAACAGGTACCTTGAAATCCAATTGGCTGTATATCTCATACGGCATATTTTTTCGAATATCCCAGGCAACACCAGATCCTCTTAGCATCACGCCACTCATCCCCCATTCTAAAGCCTCCTCGGCTTTTACAACACCTATGTCAACTAAACGCTGCTTCCATATTCGAGAACTTAATAGCTCCTCGATTTCATCAAGCCGTCTCGGGAATACCGAGATAAACGCAAAAACATCATCAAGTAAGCCTTTTGGAATATCCTGAGCCAAACCACCGATTCTTATGTAGTTAGCATGCATTCGGGCACCAGAAACTCGCTCGTAAAATTCCATTAATTTCTCACGTTCTTCAAATGCCCAAAGGAACGGGGTTAGTGCACCGACATCGAGAGCGTGTGTAGTTACAGCTAATAGATGATTTAGCAACCTCGTCAATTCCAGAAATAAAACGCGAATATATTGAGCACGTGGTGGAACCGATATCGAAAGTAAATTTTCGGTAGCAAGAAAAGGCATGCTCTTGGGCCATCATCGAAACATAATCCAGACGATCGAAGTAAGGAAGCGCTTGTTTATAATTTCGATGCTCGATAAGCTTTTCGGTCCCACGATGAAGTAATCCGATATGCGGGTCTGCCCGGACAATTATTTCACCGTTTAATTCTAATACCAGTCTTAGAACACCGTGAGCGGCTGGATGCTGAGGCCCAAAATTCATTGTAAAATTTTTAATTTTTGTCATTATTATTTTGTGCAACTTTATCTCTAAACTTGTTATAAATTTTATTTTGCATATCCAGTAGTCGTTGCGGAACCTGTTTTCCTCTCGAAGTGTACCGCTGTATAAGTTCGTTCAAAAATTTTCGTTCTAGCATACCGATCGTTGAGTTTAAGAGAGCCAGATATCTTATCTTTTTCTCCGGCACCTCTTTATAACCTTTTTTGTAGGTACGCTTTTCTAAGATTAATTTTTTATCCGGTCTGCGAACAAGATGATTAATTTGTTTTATATAGAACAAGTTTTTCTTCCTGTTTAAAGCTTGATAAGAAGGAGAGTTTCGAAGCTTTTCGTCCTCTGCTGCTTTTAAAGCTTCTTTTTCAAGCTGTTTTGCTTCTATTTTGTCATATTTTACCCAAAGCCGTGACTGGGTTTCGTTATTCTTAGTTCTGTCCTCCCACGCTTTGATAAAATGTTGTGCTTTAATCGCCTCATACTGACGTCGATCCATAGGCTCTGTATCTCGGCCGGTTAATAACGCGAAAAGAATTGAAAAGAAAGCTATAGCTATAACATGACGATAATGCTGTTCGTAAAGTTGTTTAGGTACAACGAAAAACCGGATATCGTACCAACCTAAACGACTTAATAATTGCGGTATAAAAAACGATCGTTGAGGGACGGCTGTTTTGACAATACTAGGTTGAGGCGGTATGTTGTAGTTTTCCTTTAAAAATTCTAGAAATAAAAGGAATTTTTTTGGATCATTCGCATAATGACGTGCCTCAATGTTTTGATGTACAGCCAAGTTTCTCTTATTTTCGATACCAAAGACATCTAACGGATTTCGTATATACTTAAAACGCCGGTTGGGGTTTATACTAGGAGAATACTCGAAAGAAAAATTTAAAGGTTTAAACCAATATTCCTCTTCTGGCTTTCTATAATGTAGAGCTAATTCGAAGGGGCGGGGAAAATTAGAAACAAAATAAACATCAGTAATAAAAGACCAAGGCGTCCATTCCTTCCATATTCGAGGTGTTGTGGTTGTTACTGTTGAAGGGGTAGCGTAGTAGGGTATACTCCAAACTGTATCTTGAGACAGCTGGGTTTCGAACCAGAACGAAAACTCCTCCCACTCCCTTCGTTTGTAATCATTCGGATCCATTCGGTCTACCATAACTTCACGAAATGCGGCTGCATAAGGGGATTTTGTATATTTTGGTTTCTTAATGGACGGTGCGTAACGGGTTCTAAATAAACGCTCGTTTTGTGGGCTAAAAGGGTACTCTATAACTTTTCTTAAATGTATACGAGGTGGGTACGCAAAGTAGTCAGCTGTAGGTAAATCTCCGTAATTGTTTAGAAAAACATCGTATGCTAGTTTATTCAATTTGGTAAAAGGCGGATTTATATTGGCTATATCAAGAGCCGGGTATGTTTCATTCTCCATGTCATACTCAACTCCGAAGCCACGGTGCTTTTTACGTTCATCTCGAATAAAAACTACTTTCTCATTTTTCCGAATCTGAGCCTCGATATACCTCTTAACCATTAAGATAAAATGAGGATCAGTCTCGTACCGATAATCACCTCGAACAATGTTATCCCAGAAATCGTACCATTTATTTTTGGAATTCTCGTATATTTTTAAATACTTCTCATACTGTTGGGATGGGGTAAGTTTACCCTTCTCAACTTTAATAAATTCCTCAAAAAGTAAGGAAGTATACAGTGCGTTTTGCTTCGAAACATCAAGGTTTTTTTCTTTGTAAAAATTAATGCGTTTTTCTTTTGGTTTCCGATAAAAACCTATATCAAGCAAAAACTGCTTAAGCCAGACTATAATCAAATCCTTTAAAACTCTAAAAGGTGACGGTTTTTCAGAGTTCTCGTTCAAAAGCGTACCTGGGCGTAAAAAACCTTCGAAAAAACCATCATCATACTCTTCAACTTCAGTTATCTCTTGGTAATATTGCGTTTCAAGGGTGTTATATCGCTCAGGCGGATACGTACGAGATTGCTGGACAATTAAGTTCCGGTTCGAGTTAGCTCTAACATTTTTTTTAGCAAAAGTAAATCGGCCCTTTCTACGTTTACTAGGAACTCGTTCGAATGAGCTCGCGTCAGTTCTGTAAAGCTGTGCCCACTCATACGTATGAGCTGCTAAGTGTATAGGTGTACCGAACCAGCCCTCATACCACTTAGGCTTTGTATTTATCATCAACATATAGGTGCTCATGTTAATAGCCCGAGTTTCCATTGTTAAGAGAGTATTAAACAATAGCTGGCGATTGGTGATTGGATCCAAATTAAACTCGTTGAACAACGTATCATAGGCTGTCTCGTACCGTTTTCGCATACCAAACATATCCTCGAAACCTTGTCGGAATACGAAAAAATTAGGATCATCTGGATAAGGTTCGATAAACTGTGTGAAAGCCATAACGTCCCAAGGCACGATATTGCTTTTGGCTTTATAATAGTATTGCATCTGATCCTCATACCGCACTCTTTCATCGAATGAGTTGTTAAACTCTTCGATGTCAAACTCATAATCTTCAGAAACAGTTTTCATAGTTTTGGTCAACCTGATTGCATCAAAATCGAATGGTTTTTGTTTTAACTTAATAGGAAGTGTAAACGGCACGTAAAATAAAGCTAGTATAAAAAAAAATATACTAATATAGAAAAAAAATATTTCAACAGAAACTATTAGATTCTTAAGATTCTCTATTTCGGAACGATAATTTTTTCCGGAAACTACGCGCAAATTAAGAAAATCCTCTTCGTCTAATGAATTAAGCCACCAAAAAATTAGGCCATGTAATCTGTAAAAAAAGAAAAAAACAAACAATAAACCACAACTTAAAGAAAGATAAAACGTCAGGTCACTTAAAGTATCCATAGCAATATCATCACGTTGAGTGAAGAGTGCCGGCGCAGACGAAGTTGGTTGAAACCAAGACGCAAAATAATCAGGGCATTTCAAAAGCGGTCCAAACCAATTCTCAACGTCAACGTTCTGACAAGGGTTCGTAACAAGGTCTGCCCAATCCTTTTCAAAATTATGCGGTGCCGGCTTAATATCCTTTTCATAAGTTAGAGACATTGGACCTAGCAAATCCGCATCATTTACAGCTTTTTTACCTAAACTTACACGATCAATGCGGTAATCATGCCAATAAGGCAGGTAGAAGTCAACTTTATTCTCGTCGTCCTCAACGTGAATAATATTTCTAGTTTTTATTTGGCCTACCGAGTACAACTCGTCAGCTAATATCATAGTCTCAAAATCATTATAATAGGGAATAAAGGAGTTAGCTGTTTCGAAATCGGAGAGACCTAGAGTACGGTGAACATTATCGTAAACGGAATTTGGCCAAATAGTATCATCTACCCATTCTTGATTGGTCTCCGAATCGGCATCAACATACTCAACAGCGTACTCCCAATGCGGTATTTCTATGTGCCACGCTCCTTTATGGTCTTCGGCCGCTCGAATAGAACGAGTGGCGTTAAAATTTAATTGCGTAAGATAGACTTTTTGATCCTCTAATACGAGGTTTTCAATACGCTCATTAAGCAACTCTTTGGGGCTGACTAAACCTTCCGTTTGTGTTTTTTCAGACAAAGATTGAGAAGGGACGGCTTTTATTTTCGGTTTTTCTAACGTACCTCTTTCCATGCCATTTTAAAGTTAAAATCCCTAAAAGCCTGCGTCAACTTTACAGGTTTGTAAGAAACACGCTTCATTTCGTCGTCATAATAAACTTCAAAATAACCTAACAAAGGAAAGTCTTTTCGGAGCGGAAACCCTTGAAAACCATAATCAGTTAAAATTCGTCGAAGATCGGGATGATTTTCGAAATAAATTCCGAACATATCCCAAGCTTGCCGCTCTAGCCAATTGGCATTAGAATAAACAGAAGTCGATGATTGGAGACTAGTTAGCGTTGACGCGCTCAAAGTGAGTTTAAGTCTCGTGCTATACTTATACGAAAATAAAATATAATTTATCTGAAATCTTTTCTTCTCACCAACATAATCAACGACTGCGATATCCGATAAGACTTCAAATGACAGAATCGGGTCCTTTTTTAGCACCGTCAGAACAGGATTAACGAACTCGGTTGAGGTTATCGCCATTTCGATCAAGCTTGTTCTAAGGTTTATAAATAAACAATATTTGCCCATAATTGCCTTTAGATAATTACCAATTACTAAGGACTGGAACGTTGATGTAGTTAAAAAGACTGGCATTTTTATTCAAAGTCTAAAGCACCTAACATAATTTCATAAACGAAACCTATCAAAAGAAAAAATAAAAAAATTAATAAAATCAAGAAACCAAAAAACCCTAATTGTCCGGCAACAACACACCAAGTATAGATTACAATTAATTCGATATCAAAAATCAGAAAAAGCATTCCAACAATATAAAATCTTATATCGAAAGACACGCGAGCATCCTGAAAAGGGTTAAAACCACACTCATACGCCGTATTTTTTTCATTTGAAGCTACGTCCGAAAAAGATTGCGTTATTAATAAATAAGATAAACTGAATAAAAGTAAAGCAACTAGCACTGCTAAAAGTCCAGCAAAAAAAACATGGCTTATAAATATTTGTGTTGTGTTCGTCATTTTGTTATAAAATGAGTTAAAAATTTTTGCTATGTTTTTTAAAAGAACGGGAAGACGAGATGGGATTTGAACCCATATCAAATAATGAACCTCCGATTTCAAATCGGGTACGTTAGCCATTCCGTCACTCGTCGAGAGCGTTTTTTAAACTCTATATATAAACACGGTTACAAAATCTTTCAATCCTAAGCAATAATAAGAAAAATTTACAATAAACCATAATTCGAAAAAGGAAAAAAGAAAATATAAAGTTAACGTAAGCGTCATTAAAAAAACTCCATAAAAAATTTTTTTGGCTAAATAGTCAAAAAAATTATAAATAATAAGCAATTCTCGCAGTATTATTTTGTTTTCCATAAAACGCCCTAATTTGCCTGTGACTTTTCGAGCAAACATGAATATAGTATAAGAATTAAAGAGTACATAAAAAAAAACCATAAAAGTAACGGTACAGACGAGTGCTCCTCTAAATGCGATAGCAAAATCAAAGCGTTCCGAAGTCATCGGGGGGATCTCGATACCATAAAATTCTAGTATTTTAAAACACAAATCTCGAATGTAATCGCAAATAATATCTTTAATAGTTTCTGGTTTTTTTTTGCTTTCGATGATAATTAAAGAGATAAAATTTAGAAACGTCATTTCCCTTATTTTTTAAAATTAAAAAAATAAATTATTATTGGGTTCATAGGAAAACCCTTTTTCGTACGAGTTTTAAAACTTTTTTATAGGTTTTTTATATTTTTCGAGCGCGACAATGGGACTCGAACCCACATCTCACGGCGCGACAAGCCGGTACTCTAACCAATTAAGCTATGCTCGCGCTCGAAAAATATACACGAAGAAAGTGTGACTTAAATAGGGAAAATACCTAACCAATCAGAGGATTGGAAATATATTATTACTTAAATAATCGTTTCAAAGAAGGTAAGTTGTGCAGGCTCACTTGTTTCTTGAGAAGATTTATCTTTGTTAAATAATCGGCTTTTTCTTGCTTTTCGAAAAAGACATTATAATAAAAATAAAAAAAGATCCCGGAAAAGGAAGCAAAAAAGGCAAAAACTAAAACGAACGCATCGCTTTCGAAAAACACAAGGAAAGGAGTAAAAAGATAAAATTTAGGACGGACAAAAGCTCTCCGAACAACCGCGGACGATGTCTGATCTAAGGTTACCTTTTGATAACCGTTTGTTCTTAATAACGAAGCATCTATAGAAACAGCTTTTTTTAGATTGTCGTTAAATTCATTTACGATTAGGTGATTTTTGTTTAAATCAGACGGATTAAGTGTAAGAACACTTGAATCTAAAAACCGCCGAGCGTGGGATATAGAAAGAATAGTTGGTAACACGAAATAAAGGCTAAAAACCAAAACTACTAAAAATACAACATATAAAAACTATTTGCGGAAGGAAACTAAAAAGATCTAGTTGAGGCATTTTTTTTAATTCTATTTTGCGGTTTTAAATTTTTGTATTTAGTTTTTTTAAACTCCTTAGAAAGTTGTTCGTATTTACGAAGTTTTCTTTTTTTATTACGGTATGATAGGTGTTTACTTTTAGATAAAAACAAGGAATTGCGGGCGGGTAATCTGTATGTATATAGGTTAGACTCGAAAGGGATACCCGAATGCATTCTTATATGAGCCGAGCGTAATTCTGATTGCAAGTACGGCATTGATATCCTCTCCAGTTGGTTCTCGAAATTTTCCATAAAAATAATAAATTCTTTATAAAGAGACTGGTTGCAGTTAGCCTTTCCAAATTTCTTTATATACTTTAATTTATTTTCTTTATAATTAAGCATACGTTTAGTGGCTTTAAAGGTTACATCAATTATTTTACCATTTTTCCATGTACGTTTATATCTTTTTTTAATTCTTAGAAGTTTTCTGTAATAGTGAACGAACCTTCTTACAGATAAACGTCTACCGCGTCTATAGGAAAAGGCGTAAGTGGTATCGGGTAAAAAAAGATTGTTAGATATGCTCGTTTTAATATTTTGAATAAATTTATTTATATTATTTGAATAACGATGCTCTATAAAATTAAACATATAAGAATAGCCAGCTAAAGTATCAGCCATACACCGAAAAAAAGAAAAGGCCCTTTTCGGGTTTCTGACGAAGCCGAGTCTGTTTTTATTAATAAAGTATTTTTTAAATAGAAGAGGGTGGGGCTTTGCCAAAAGTAAAGAAAAGCCTCTAAAAGCACGTTTATAATAAATCGCTTTTACAGCTGATTCGTATTGAGTTTGTCGTATTTTTGGAACATATTTAATATAGGCTTTGTAGTTTCTAGAAGCAAACGGCATAGCGTAAACAAGTTTGCGATTTACAAGAGCAACGCGATTAGAGTACATATTCAAATAAGTCGCTTTAGACGATGTTCCGTTAAAAATGATATTAGCTGTTTTAAAAAATTTATAAAGTTTAAAAAGAGTAGCGTTGTTACTTAACAAAATATCGTGAAAGGATTTGGAAAAACTGTCGTGAGTAAACGGGCTTTTATAGAGTGGTGTAAATATTTTTGACTTTGAAACTGCAACAACAGCCGTGTCTTTTGATTTCAAAAATTGATCTCGAGTGCGTCTGTTTTTCGTATAAATCCACATAATAAGAAACAGAAAATCAAAATCGGGAACAACCAGTAACGTGAATAATTGCCGCTCGAATCTAAAAAAAGGCTTTGGCATAAAACGGTATTATGACTTGAGAAGATGTTAGAATAACAGGTAGTGGGTATAATATTATTTACTATAGACGGCATAAGCTTTATTAAAAACCTGAACAATAAAACCAAGAAACCGGATGGGTCCTAGTCCTGAGTGGAATTGAACCACTGTTCCCGGTTTATCAAACCGATACTCTAGCCACTAAGTTACAGGACTAGTAACTAGTTCGCTAGCTCAGCAGGAATTGACCCACATCAAACCGTATGAGCGGTCTGTTCTAACCATTAAACTATGGAGCTAACTAAACGCGACGGCGGGTAAGCAGATTGAACTGCTATTTTTAGGTGCCACAAACTAACACTCTGACCAATTGAGTATACCCTAAACAGCCAAAAAGAGTCAGGGTGCGGAAGTCGAATCCGCAACAAATGCGCCAAAGCATACATGTTATCCAATACACCACACCCTGACCCAAAATCGTAGCCTTTTTAAAAAATAACAAAAAGGGGCTGCTCCTTACGGGATTTGAACCCGTATACCCACATTGAAAATGTGGTGTCCTGACCATTAGACGAAAGGAGAAGCTATAGAGAAAACCATTTAAAGTCTTCTAGGTTTTGGAAGTCTTAATCCGTTATGAGAACGCGGGATAAGATCGTAAAACCCTTTAATCAAACGGAAATTAAATATGATACCTTTCGCGAGATTACGAAGTTTGCTTGTGATCGGCGATCTAAAGACGCACAGCGATGGGCCGAAATGCATTTTAGTTAAAGTAGAGCCAACCGCGCGACCCACCTGGCTCGCAGCATAGCCAGTTGAGCGACTCGGTCCGGTTAGTCCAACAAGCCCGCTTGTAAAATTATTAACGACCTTGCTACCATAATTCACTGTTGCTGTAACGAAGAAATTATTAGCCGATTGCCGTAAAATTATACGAAATGCGGGTAACTTTCTTCTGAATCGTCTAAAATAACGTTTTCTAGCTTTATAATCACGTTTTGACTTGATGATTCTTTTGAAAGACCGCAATTTTCGTTTTATCACAGATTTAAGAGATTTAAAATAATAGAAATAATCTCGTGCCCCTTTTCGTTTTTTGAAAAGCCTATCAGTTAGGAAACTTTGAAAAATCCCGATTTCGTCATAAGATAAAAGACGACGTCTGCCGCTTAAAAATTGTGGATAAACATATTTTTTAAATAAACCAGTTTCGTAAAATAACGGTAAATTTCTGGAAGACTGCCCTAAACCTCGCGTTTTAAATTGAGCGCGTCGTTTTTCGGCTTTAAACTTCTTAAGCTGATCCGTAGATAACGAGGCAATTGCGTTTAATGAAGTTTTAGTCAAAACTCTAAACAGAGCACGCGGGTTATTAAAAAGTTGAGAAAGAAACACTCCCAGAAGCTTGGTTTTTGGTTCAGTTTTAAGGGTATCGAGCGTTCTGGAAGTCTGAGAACTTACAAACCCCTTTATGCTATCAGCTTTATGTTGATTGATATAGCGTTTAAAGCTCGATTGATTAAGATCTTGTAACGCACCCCCCCAAAACCCAACTTTTGTTAATTCTTTTAACTTCGCTGTGTACATTTCTTTATTATCATTATCGTCGAGTAGCGACTCTAGACGTAAATCATGCTTATACTGCAAAACTTTACGTAAAAGTCTAAGCTTCTTTCTATCCAGAAACGCGGCTCTACCAGGTGAAGGCCGGTATACTCGACGTATTGATCTAACAAAAGTTTTAAAAAACCCCCGAAAAAATACATATTTCAAATAGTCTTTTACAGGAACACGATTTCTCCAAGAAATACGTCTTCTGTAAGAAAATGTCGGATTTCGGGTTGATTTCGAAAAAAGACCAGGAATTTTTTTTGCAACTCTAAGCCACTGGTTTAGGTCTTTGAATATCGAAGATTTTGTGACTGCATCTATTTTTTCTGTATAAGCCTCCTTGGCCTTTTTAATTATGAGATTTTGAAGAAGAAGTGTAGCCGAAAGAAATGGCTTTAATTTTCGTATAGTTACGGGAATTTTAGCCACTGTCTTTTTTAAAGCATAACGAGCTTCAAGCGATTTAATCTCTTTTACAGGGACGCGTACGTTGTCTTGAACTGTATCCAATGCGATCAAATTGTAAAATCTTTTATAACCGAAATTTGTCCGCAACTTTTTGTATAATCGTTTGAAAGCGTGTTTGTATTTAAGATCTAAACGCTTTGTATTATACAATTTTCTAACATAATTCGATTCATCTTCTTTTTTAGCATGCAACGCGTTTAACATGACTTTAGAAGAAAAGTCGTCTTGCTTGTTTAATTTATAAAATTCAGAGTGCGTGCTTTCAAAATACACTTTCAGGAACGAAAGAAAAACACCTGGCAAATACTTAAAGAGGGGCTGATTCTCATAATAGGATGGTTTCAATGGAAAATCATAGGGACGGGACTTTAGAAATTCTAGAAAAAAATTACCCGGTCTGTCAAGAATGCGTTCTTGCTTATCGAGCTTTCGAAGCTTCTTTTGTATTTTTTTTTTCGCTTCTAGGTATTTAGGTAATTTTTTAAGATCCTCTAAAACCTGCGCAGGTGATGGCTTTTCTTCTTTTTTTATATATTTAAATTTTTTAAAATTTCCCATGATACTTTTTTTAAAATAGAGATCCTCTCAATTTTCGTTGAGATTTTGCGTTACTATGAGTTCTCTGTCCGTTTCGCGGAAGCCCCATACGCATGCGCAACCCTCTGTATACTCGGCTATTTTGTAAATCTTTTAAAATAGTTATTTTATATTTTCTAAACTCGTCACCCAGTGATCGTTTAGAAAAAACTTCTGAAATCGCATTAGTTTTAATTAAACCTATTTTTTTAAGGGAAGCATGGTACGGTATAGAAAGTTTTTGAAAACAACGTCTATGAAATGTTTTACCTATTCCGTAGGTAGATTGAATAATATCTTTAACTTTTGTTGGCCCGGAGTATTTTTGTGTACCTACATATACTTTTATGCTTTTTTTTGTTTTTCCTACAAAATTTTTACTTTGCTTCATGATTTGAGTTTATCTTTGGCGTAATTTACCTGGTTTAAGTTTTAGCGGCGTCTTAGCAAATTTTAAACCTTTTCCTTTATACGGATCAGGGACGCGAAGATTTATAATAGCTAAAGCTACTTCTCGCAGGGTTTGTTTATCCCCACTAAATAAAAACAAACGATATTTTTCACATCTAAAGAAACAAACAGGAGGTATGTTATAAAATATAAGATGACCGTACCCCAAACCCAATCCGAGAGTTTGAGAAGCCCACTCATATCTAAGAAATTTGTAACCTACACCTTCTGGAATGATTTCACAAAAATAACCATAAACTAAGCCTGTTAAAGCTTCTTTAATTTGGTTAGCTAGTGCATTTATGAATTTAGGGGCTGCAATTAAACTTTTCCAGGTGTCGTCAAAAAAAGATTCGTGTCGGCTAATAGGAAACTCTAGTGTCGTTAAAGGCCCTTTCAGTAGCAACTTACATTTGCCCAAAGCGTTTACAACATATGCAAATCTAAATCTTTTAAACTTTATTCTCATAATAAAAATTTTATCCACAAGATGTTATAACAAGCAACAGTTCTCCGCCTAAATGCGACTTTGAATCAAGCCAAGTTGCAGGGGATAACAAGCCTTTGGTCGTAGAAATTAAAAAAAACGGAGATCCAGATTTTTTTTGTAAGCTGCCTTTAACGTATTTTCTAAAAGATGGTTTTGATACCGCTTTAATATGAAAGTAAATTATTTTAGATGTATCAAGTATAAGTGTTACCCTAAGAAGCTTTGGATTATCAAAAAATACCTCAAATGAAAAAATAAGCCCGTTTGCCTTAAGATTATTTAGAACTTCGACATTCAAAATTGTATTCGGAACATCGATGTATCTAAATTTCCGCCGATAACCCGCATTTAAGCTAGCAATTAATTGATACAACATTACCGAGACTTAAAAACGTTACCAACCCGATCGTCTAACGCCGGGAATCATCCCTTTATCAGCATAAACGCGGAACTGACCGCGTGTCATTTTAAACTTACCGATCACGCTTCGTCCGTGAGCCGTTTTTTTACAATAGTTTTTAATGTGCGTCTTTGCAACATAACGAAAACGATTAAGTAGCTTTTGAGCCATGCTTCGCTTGTAATGTGGTAAAAATTCATTCGACGCTATCGCTTTTAAAAGCAAACGGCGTTTTTGAAGTAAACAAAATTTTTCTCGCAATTTAATATCTCGTAATACTTTAGCAGGCATTTTTTTAAAGTTAAGGTTTTGTTTTTATCGTATAAAAAGTTTACGTATCAAAGAAAAAAATTGCTGTTGTTTTTTATGTGATTTAGAAATATAAAACATCAAATGCCACTTAACTGCCCAGTTACCGTCTTCTTGTACGTTCGAAAACTCACGAACGCTGAAAGACCGCAAAAGAGGTATTTTAACTATAAAAAAATCATTCTTTCTTTTTTTAAACAGTTTAATATCTCGTTTAAAAAAGGGGTTTTTAGCAATATATTGTGTAAGAAATAAGAGGACCATGTAAAAATCGATCGATTTATGATTAAACGTATAATACGATGCCCATATGTTTTTTTGTTTTCGTTTTGCATCTAACCCGCGTTGGTATCGAAAGTAGGTGTAGGCAGGTTTTCTGAAAAACATATTATACATGAAACGAAAAAAATACGCGTCTTTATCGATATTGTTTCGATGATAAACAGTCAAACGATACTGGTAAAATTTCGAAAGATCGGTAGTTTGTTGCTTGAGAAGCAAATCCCACTTACTGTTTTTTATTTGATTTTTTAAACCAAGGATTTCGTTTAAAAATTGAATCATTTTCTTAAATCACTGAAGGTGCCATAACTAGTATCTTGGAAAAGGTACTCCTAACTTCATAAAAAACGGGCCTTTTAACACGATTTCCGAAAGGTAAAGAGCTGTTATCCCTTTTTAGTATAAGACCGTAATTAGCTCCACCATAGATTCTGTAGCCACGGCCCCTATAAAGTCCGTGTTTCGTAGATAAAACGAGAGCTTTTACAATATCACCCTTTTTAATTTGTTTTTTTCGTTTTGTCTTTCGCAATTTTGCCTTTTTAACGGTTACTACACAAATTGATCCGGGATATCCGATTTTTTGTCTTAAAACCTTAATGCAAAGAACGCGTTTAGCCCCAGAATTATCAACGATGGGAAATTTTGTTTCTTGGCTTATCATTTTACTTAAAAGCTAAATCCATTCTGTAAACACGATACGTTATAGGTAGTTTTTTTAATGCATTAGAAAAGTCTTGCGACTCTTTCCAGTTTCATCAGGATTACGTACGATCATCAACTGGAATCTCACAAACCTTTGACCCAGGAACAAGAGGATTAACAATACGATTAATTAACACCACGACCTCACCCATCCGAACTTCTGAAGGTTTTAGTTAAAATCAGGTACGGATTGGTTCTTATGAGCAATCTCTTTCATAGTTTTTGAAGTTAACTGGCGTTTAAAGGCATTGATTTGATTAGTTGTTATCTTGATTTT
>Ga0078972_1006225_pt1 | contig 28738 bp, 23 predicted proteins | sample YelNatPaOPGAMG01_FD_67568 | JGI IMG/M metagenome (GOLD analysis project Ga0078972, IMG submission 67568) | Hot spring thermophilic microbial communities from Obsidian Pool, Yellowstone National Park, USA - OP-RAMG-01 (SPADES assembly) (version 2) | ecosystem: Environmental > Aquatic > Thermal... | reverse complement strand
GGCTCGCTGTCGACCCCGGTTTTGTAGCGCCACTCGGTCACCGTGCCCGACAGCGCGTAACGCGCGCCCTGCTGTCTGGCCCAGGCCAGCGCCTGCGCCGTACTCACCGCCGGCTCGGCGTCCAGCGGGTTGTCGCTGGGCTTTTGCGGGTAGACGACGACGTCGCGCAGCCCTTTTTGCAGCAGCAGCGAGACGGTGATCGCCTGCGCCCGGCGCTCGACCAGCGGCACGTCGGTGGCGTTGCTCAGGGGCAGCACGGCGAATTTGGCATCGGCCGGCACGGTCAGCGACTGCCCGGGCAAGGCGGTGACGGCGCAGCCGGCAAGCCACAGTGTGCCGGCGCCGGCCAGGCCCAGCACCGCGCGCCGGGTGAGAGAGGACTTGGTCATGGAATGCTCCTGCGTCATGGTGAAAACTGCCATATCAGCGGCCGAACCACAGCCGGTATTGCACGCTCCACTGCCGGTTCAGCCCGGAGGTGTTTTGCTGCCGCTGGTAACTCAGCGACAAGGTGTCGGGCCCGAGCAGCGGGCCGTGGATGCCGATGGACAGATTGTTGGTCAGCCCCAACCGGCGTGATTGCAGCACATCGACCTCGGCGTAGGGCATCCAGCGCTGCGTGTATGTGTCGCTGTGCGCGGTATTGAACCCCAGGCCCACGCCGTACACGTCGTCGCCCGCGGGAATGAACGCTGCCGCGGTCGGCGCCGTGCCGCCGGGCAGCAAGGATGCATACGGGGGCAGCGGCGGCGTGGCGCCGGCGCTGAAGCGGTTGGAATAGCCCAGCAGCTTGACGCTGAGGTCGGGTTCGCTGCGGCGGAACCACAGACCGAGGACGAACTGGGTACTGGCGCCATGACCGAGCGGATCGCCGCGGCGGGTGTCGTAGCGCATGACTGCCGTGCTGACGTCGGCCCAGGCACGGCCGAAATCGCGCGACAGCCGCAGCTGCAGCCGGTCGCGCGCTCCGGCGATCTGCAGCAGCCCCGACTCGTCGGCCACGGCGTTGTGCTCGGCCTGTAGCTGTGCGCGCACCTCGCCAGGCAGCAGCGTGCTGCCCTCGATGCGCCAGCCGTCGAGCGTGCCCACCGCGGTGTTGTGCGTCAGCGTCGCGCCGAATTGCGTGTGCTCGCCCTGCCATTGCACCCCGAGCTGGGCATCGTCCCACGTGCGCGGCAGCGTCGCGGGGGTGGTACTGCGCAGCGCTTCGCGGCTGGCCTGCGCCTGCACCCGCCACGACCCGCCGAGCTGCAGCGACAGCCGCAGCACCGGCCCCTGGCGCACGACGTTGTCGATCTGGCGGTGTTCGATGGTGACGGTGGCGCGGTGTGCCAGCGCCAGCTGCTGCTCGGCGGTCTGCCGGGCCAGCGCCTGCAGGGCCGGGTTGTCCTGTCCGCGTTCGGCGGCGGCATCGAGCACCTTCTCGGCTTCGGCCAGCGCCTGCAGCGGCCTGCCGGCGATGCGCTCGGCCTCGGGTCGGTCCTGCGGCAACAGGTGACGCGCGGCACCTGCTGCCAGCAGGCGCGCGACGGTGTCGCGGTCGCCAGCGCGCAGCGCCAGCTGCAGCTCGATCGACTGCCGTGCCGCCGCAGTGAGCACGCGCCGCGCCAGCCACCAGCGCGCCGCGGCGCCGCTGTCCAGCCGCAGCAGCCAGTCGGCGATCGCCGCGTTGGCCTGCAGCGCGTGTTCGCCGCCGGGCGCGCCGTGGCGCAAGGCTGCGCGCAGCCGGGCCAGCAGGGCCTGCTGCCCGGCGGCGTCCAGCCGGTCATGGCTCAGGCGCAGACGGGCGAGCAGTTCCTCGAACTGCCGCGCGCTGTCGCCGGCTGCAGCGGTGCCGGGGCGTTGCAGCAGCGCCCAGGCCTGGTCGTAGGCGGCTTGCGCGCGGCGGCTGTCGCCGGCCTGCGCCAGCAGGTCGCCGTAATTCACCAGCCAGAGCGCGTCGGTTTTTTTGCGCGGGTACAGCTGCTGGCTGTAGCGCACCGCGGCGGCGGTGTCGCCCACCGTCTGTGCCGCGGCGGACAGGACGTCCAGACCGTCAGGGAGTTTTTGCAGGCCGGCGGCAAAGCGCATCATGTCCTGCCGCAGCGCATCGGTGCGGCTGGCGTCGATGAGCATCCACAGCAGCGCGATCTGGTTGTCGGTATTCCCCGGCGCCAGCCGCAACGCGGTGTGCAGATCGGCCAGCGCCTGATCGGTGCGGCCGAGTGCCCGCCAGACTTGTGCCCGCGCGGCGTAGGTGTCGGCCTGCTGCCGCAGCGCCGCGCCCTGGGCGCTGTCGAGCACGGTGCGCTGCCAGGCGTCCAGACCCGGCAGGCTGGGCGCGCTCACCAGCGTTTGCAGCCAGAACAGACCGAGCGCGTCCGACGGGGCGAACGCCCAGGCCTGCGGCAGCAGCCGCAGCGCTGCGGCGTCGCCCTGCGTCTGCCGCACCAGACGGACGTAGCGCTGCACCTGGTATGGCTTGATGAAGGGGCGCAGGCTGGCGTCGTTCCACAGCGCGGCGTAGGCCGATGCGGCGCTGGAGGTGTCGCTCATGTCCCAGGCGACGTCGCCGAGCAGACTGCTGGCCGCTGCGCGCAGCGGCGCCGGGCCGCTCAGGTGCGCGCTGGCCTGCAGCACGTGCAGCGCCTGGGCGAAGTCGCCGCTTTGCAGCAGCAGCGTGGCGTCGTCGATGCTGCCGCGCAGGTCGAGCGCGCCGCGTTGCAGCGCCTGCGCGTAAGTCTCCAGCGCCTGCTGCACCTGACCGAGGTTGCCCAGCAGCCAGGCCAGCGGCGGCAGCAGCGCCGGGTAGCGGACAGAGGCCTGCTGCAACAGCCGTACCGCCTGTTCGGGGTGGCCGCGCACTTCCAGCGCCTGTGCGTACTGCAGCCATTCCTCCTGACCGAGTTCGCCGCGCGCGGCGCGCAGCTCCCAGTAGGTATCGAGTCCGCGGCTGGAGTGCAGCGCCAGCGCCAGGCGGTGCAGCTCGTCGAGCGCATGACGGCTGAATTGCTGGCGCAACAGCGCGATCCACTGCTGCATCGCGGCGTCGGGCTGGCCGCTCCACTCCAGCACCTGCGCCCGCCGCTGCGCCCAGCCGCGGTCTCCCGGCGACTGTGCCAGCGCGGCGTCGGCGATGCGCAGCGCGCCGCGCAAATCGCCGCCGGCGAGCAACACCTGCCACGCCAGATTGATCTGCGCTGCACTCAGCGCCTTGCCGAGTTGCGCCGGCGGCTGCTGCACATCCACCGCCTGCCGCAGCCAGCGTGCGGCGTCGGCGGGCCGGTCGGCGCCCAAGGCGAGCTGCAGCAAAAACCAGGCCAGCGTCGGCGTGACCGCGCGCTGCCCCAGCGCGGCGGTCGTCTGGGTGTACGCCGCCACGGGCTGGCCGGCGGCCAGCAGCGCGCGCGCGCCGGTTTCGAGCAGTTCCTGCCATTGGGCCGTCGTGGGGACGATGCGCGCCGCGGTAAAGGCCACTTGCGCGGCAAGGGCGTAGGCGTGCAGGCCGACGAGCAGGGGCACCGTCTGCAGTGCCGCCGCCGGGGGCAGTGGCAGGAAGCGCTCGACCATTGCGGCGATGCGCCGTGCTGCCTGCGGCTCGTCCAGCCCTTGCAGCAGCGTGACGGTGTCACGCCATTCGGCGGCGCTTTGCGGGGTGATGCGCAGCAGCAGCGCGGCCAGCGCCTGCCGCGCCTGCGCTTCGGCGGCGGTCTGGTGCCGCGCGCGGGCGTCGAACCAGCGCTGCTTCCAGATCCGCAGGCGCAGGGCGTCGGCCTGCGGGGTGTGCACCGTCGCCAGGGTGTCGAGGGCATGATCGGTCTGGCCGATGCGCAGATAACGCTGCGCCAGCAGCAGCCGCAGCTGCACGTCATCGCCACGCAGATCGACCAGGTGGCGCAGGTATTCGATGGCCAGGGTGTTGTCGTTGCTGGTGGCCAGCAGGTGCATCAGGTGCTGTCCCGGAAACACCAGTGCCAGCGTGGCGGCGCACAGCAGGCCCAGTCCGAGCAGGGTGCCGCGCGGAAACAGGCGGCTGCGCTGCGGATCATCGGGGGAGATGTGCAGCGGGTCGCGTTGCTCTGGGGTGGGTTGGTCCAGCATCCGGGCAGCCGCCGTTCAGGCGCGCTTGAGCGTGAGGTCCAGCGTCGTGGCCGGGGTGGTGACGCGCACGCCGTCGGGCGTTTTGTCCACCTTGACGCCGGGGCCGGCCTGCACCGTCCACGCCGCGGGCAGCATCAGCACGACATCGACCGGCAGATGGCCGTGCAGCCGCAGCTGTACGCGCCCGCTTTGCGCGTCCCAGCGGGCGATGTCGGCGTTGGCGTCGATCAGGCGCGGCGTCTGCGCCGCCGTGGCGCCGGTTTGCAGCACCGCCTGCGCGGCGCTGGCATGGATGTAACGCTGCTGCGCATGCTCGGTCCAGCCGACGATGGACTGGCAGCGGTCGAGCGCGGGCACGGCCTCGGCGGCCGGCTGCACCCACTGCCGCAGCGTCTGACCTCGCAGCCTCCAGCCACCGGCCAGACGACGCGCCACGGTGGCCTGCCGCCAGTCGTTGACGCTGCGGAAGTAGTCGTAGCCGGTGATCGCATGCGTCGGCTGTTTGAGCACCCACTGGTACACGGTGTGCAGGCTTTTTTTGCCGGCAGCCTTGGTGACGATGTAGGGGTGGTAGTAGAGGTCGATGGGCTTGAGCCGGCGCGGCGTGTCGGTCATCTGGTAGCTCTCGATGACACGCTCGAAGCCGAAGTACGGCCCGGTCCAGTTGTTGGTGTAGACCTCCTCGTTCGAGCACGGCGCGTACACCTGGAAATACCGCCCCTTGGGGATGCCCATCGGCCAGACGTCAGACAGCGTCGGCCGGGTTTTGCTGATCGGCGCGCCGCCGCCGTTGATATTGCCCAGCCCGGCGGCATACGCCATGGCCACGGCGTTGTCCGGCGGGTTGCAGTCGCCGGGCCAGAGGATCATGGTGCAGGTCTTGCCCGGCGGGCAGAGCTTTTGCGTGATGTAGTCGGCCGCGCCGGTGACGTTGCTCGCGGTGCTGAAGGTGTAGTTGGGCAGCGGCAGGTAATTGCCGATTTTTTCGTACCCCGGCGGCGCGGGGAAGCGGGCATGCTCCTTTTCCGCCATGGCCCAGTCGAACGGGTGGCTCCAGGTGTGGCTGCCCGCCTCCACCCACGGCAGGGCGAACATGCGTCTGGCCCATTGCTGCGTGGTGTCGGCGGTCTGCGGGTAGAGGCCGTCATGGCTGATTTCGCCGATGATCACCGAGGCCAGCGTCGGCACCCGGTAGGTTTCGAGGAATTCGCTGACCAGCACCTCGCACGCCAGCGGCGAGCCGGGCTGGTCGCAGGCGTTGGGAAAGCCGTCGCCGTCGAAGTGGACGAAAAACACCCGTCGGCCGGTGCGGGTGGTGATGTCGGGCATGGGGTCCGTGCCGACGCGCAGCGCCGCGCGAAAAAACGCGATCGGGTCGATCGACCAGCGCGTGCCCGTGTTGCCCGGCAGGTTGAACACGCCGAAGGCGCCCAGCGCATATCCGCCCCACGGGGTGATGGCTGCGCCGTCCATGGTGTGGCCGTCGGCTCCGCTGGCCTGCAGCCAGACCTGCGCGCCGGCGCCGGCGGTCAGGCGCGCGGTGTTTTGCGGGTTGATCAGCGGGAGGATTTCGCCGTTGGGCGTGCCCGGCTGGCGCTGCACGCGGATCGGCGCGGTCAGCGGCGTGTCGTCGAGCTGCGCGCCCAGGTCGGCGAGCACGTCGAAGTCGGTGTAGCCGAGCACCGCCACCGGCACGCCTTCGGCAATGGCCCGCCTGAGCATGGCGCGGATGTCCGCACCGACCCGGCCGTCGTCAGGGTAGAGCACGATGGCGGCGTAGCGCCCGGCCAGAGGTTCGTCGATCGCCGGCGCGCCGACGAAACGGTATTCGGGCACCAGGCCGAGGTATTCCAGCGGCATCGCGCCGTACAGGTGCGCGCTTTGTGCCTGCAGCGCCGGGCTGTCGCCCTGTTCGCACGAGTGCAGCAGCAGCACACGGCGCGGCACCAATTCGACCGTGCCCACGCCCAGGCTTTGCAGCAGCGGATCGGCCACCCAGGGAATCAGGCCGTGCGCGGCGATGCGCTGCGCCGTCTGCCGCGCCAGCCCGCGCTCGGCGGGGGCGCAGTAGTCGATGGCGATGCCCGGCAGCCCGTACCTGCTGCGCAGTTCGGCAAAGCGGGCCAGCAGCCAGTCGCGGTCGGTGGCGCTGACCTCGGTGTAGCGGCGTTGCGCCTGATCCCAGCCGCGAACCAGCGACTCGGCGGCCACGGCGAGCAGGTGTGGAGCCAGCGACGCATCGACCAGCTCGAAGCCGCGGTTGAACAGCAGGCGGATCTCGGGGAAGGCCGCAAGCAGGCTGCGCAGCGTGTCGGCCAGCGCCTGCGCCTGCTGCTGTTGCTGCGCCGGGGTTTTCGCCAGGAGCTGGTACGAGTCGAGGGTGTCGAGAAAAAACGCGCGGAACCCGGCGTCCCACAGCGGCTTGACGATGCGCTCGCGCAAAAACTGCGGCCAGCCGGCAGCCGTCTGGTCGATCACCCGCGAGCCCCAGGCGGTGTTGCTCGCCCCCAGCCAGGACGGCGGCAGGTCTGCGGCGTAAGGCCGCTCCGCGGTGATTTCGCCCACCGAGACATAGGCCAGCGGCAGGGTGTGCGGCCCGAACGTGGAGACGATGTGCGGGTCTTGCGCCAGCGCGTGCTGCGGCTCGACCACCACCCAGTCGAATGCGCGCAGATCGTCGACCGGGATGCGCGCGCCGTAGTAAAACGCCACGGCGGGCGGGTCGGCGGCGTCGGCGCCGTGCTGCGCGCAGTCCGGGCCGTTGCAGCCGGCGGTCTGCGCCTGCGCGGCCGCCGCGCCGCCGAGCAGGCTCAGGCCGGACAGGCCGGGGCGGCCCAGTGCGGTCGTGAACAAACGGCTCGGCGCGAGAGATTGGAGAAAATGACGGCGGTGCATGGTGAAAACCGGCGGTTGCGCGCAGTGGCTGCGCCAGACTGCAGCGATGGCCTGAACGACTTGACGTAACTTTGCGATTTTCTTCGCTTTTCGGGAAGATTTGTTGCGCTGCCGTAGAGTTTTTCGGCGGTTTGTGAATTTTTACCCTCGGTACCAGACCCCCAACGGCTGTGAACCACGCCATGCAGGCACTGACCTGGATCGACACCCACGCCCACCTGGACGCTGCCGAATTCGGCGGGCAGGGCAGCGCCATCGCCGCGCGCGCCCGTGCGGCGGGGGTGGTGTGCGGCGTGATTCCGGCGGTCGAGCGCAGTCAGTTCGCCGTGGTGCAGGAACTGGCGCGGGCTTGCGGCTGGGGGTATGCGCTGGGCATCCATCCGCTGTACGTCGACCGCGCGCAGGATGCCGACCTGATGGCGTTGCGCCAGGCGGTGACACAGGCGCTGGCCGATCCGCTGTTCGTCGGCATCGGCGAAATCGGGCTGGATTTTTTCGTCCCCGGGCTCGACCGGCAGCGGCAGCAGGAGTTTTACGCCGCGCAACTGCGCATTGCGCGCGATGCCGGGCTGCCGGTGATTCTGCACGTGCGCAAATCGCAGGACGCGCTGCTCGCCGGCCTGCGCCGCGCCGGCTTTGGCGCTGGTCGACCCGCGGGCATCGCCCACGCTTTCAACGGCAGCGCGCAGCAGGCGCAGCAGTTCATCGACCTGGGCTTCGCCCTGGGTTTCGGCGGGGCGCTGACGTTCGAGCGGGCGCTGAACATCCGCCGTCTGCTCACAGCCGTGCCGGCTTCGGTTCCCGTGCTCGAAACCGACGCGCCGGACATTCCACCGGTGTGGCTGTACCGGCCGCGCAACGCGCCAGACGACGCGGCGGTGGCGCCGCCACAGCCCAATTCGCCCGAGCAGCTGCCACGCATCGGCGCGGTGCTGGCCGCATTGCGCGGCTGGACGCCGCAGCAGGCGGCGGCGCAAACCACGGCCAACGCGGTGCGTGCCCTGCCGCGGCTGACCACGGTGCTGGCGGCGGCGACGCGGGCTTGATCTGCGGCGGATCGACCCCACATCCCAGGAGCTTTTGTTTCCAACCTCGTCCATCCCATCATGAGCACAGAACAAACCACCGACACCCCAGCGACCAACGGCGCGCATACCCACGCGTTTCAGGCCGAGGTGCGGCAACTGCTGCATCTCGTCACCCACTCGCTGTACTCCAACCGCGACATTTTTTTGCGGGAGCTGATTTCCAACGCGTCCGACGCCTGCGACAAGCTGCGTTTCGAGTCGATCGACGACCCGAAGCTGATGGAAGGCGGTGGCGATCTGCGCATCCGCATCAGCGTCGATGCCGACAAACGGCTGTTGACCATCAGCGACAACGGCATCGGCCTGACCGTGGAGGAGGCCGTGGAACATCTGGGAACGATCGCCAAGTCGGGCACGCGCGAGTTCATGCAAAAACTCGGTGACAAGCAAAAACCCGACGCGGCGCTGATCGGCCAGTTCGGCGTGGGGTTCTATTCCGGCTTCATGGTCGCCGACCGCATCACCGTCGAGTCGCGTAAGGCTGGCATGGCCGAAGACCAGGGGGTGCGCTGGAGCTCCGACGGCACCGGGGAGTTCACCGTCGAAACCATCACCCGGCCGCAGCGCGGCACCGACGTCATCCTGCACCTGCGCACCGATGCCGAGGACACGCCGCACGAGGACAAAATCGACAAATACCTGCGGACGTGGACGCTCAAGGACCTGATCGGCAAATACTCCGACCACATTTCGCTGCCGATCGAAATGCGCAAGGAGAAGTGGGATCAGGAGCAGAGCAAATACATTGCCACCGACGAGTGGGAGCAGGTCAACAGCGCCGCGGCGTTGTGGACGCGCAGCAAATCCGACATCACCGACGAGCAGTATCTGGAGTTCTACAAGCAGCTCAGCGGCGACAGCAATCCGCCGCTGCGCTGGACGCACAACCGTGTCGAAGGCCGCAGCGAGTACATCCAGCTGCTTTACATTCCGTCGAAGGCGCCGATGGATTTGTGGGATCGGCAGCAAAAGGCCGGGGTGAAGCTGTATGTGAAGCGGGTGTTCATCACCGACGATGCCGACAGCCTCATGCCCACCTACCTGCGCTTCGTCCGCGGGGTGATCGACAGTGCCGACCTGCCGCTGAACGTCTCGCGCGAAATGCTGCAGGAAAGCCGCGACGTGCGCGCCATCCGCGAAGGCTCGGTCAAGCGGGTGCTGGGCATGCTCGAAGACCTGGCTGGCAGCGAGGACGCAGCCGAGCGCGACAAGTACGCCACGTTCTGGAAGGAATTCGGCGCCGTGCTCAAGGAGGGTTTCGGTGAGGATTTCGCCAACCGCGAGCGCCTGGCCAAGCTGCTGCGTGCGGCCTCGACGCACAACGAGGACGACGCGCAGACCGTGTCGCTGGCCGATTACGTCGCGCGGATGAAAGAAGGCCAGAAGGCGATCTACTACATCACCGCCGAAACCCCGAAAATCGCCCGCTCCAGCCCGCAGCTCGAAATTTTCCGCAAAAAGGGCATCGAGGTGCTGTTGCTCACCGACCGGGTGGACGAGTGGATGCTGGGCTTTTTGCACGAGTTCGACGGCAAACCGCTGCAGTCGGTGGCGCGCGGCGCAGTAGACCTCAGCGACATCAAAGGCACAGAAGACCAGGGGGGAGAAACCAAGGACGAGACGCAGTCCGCCGACCATGCCACGCTGATCGAGCGCTTCAAACAGGCGCTGGGCGAGCGCGTGCACGACGTGCGGGTCTCGAGCCGCTTGGTCGATTCCCCCGCCTGCCTGGTGGCGACCGACGACGGCATGAGCGCACACCTGGCGCGGCTGCTCAAACAGGCCGGGCGCGAGGAAGCGGCGCAGGCCAAGGCCATTCTGGAGATCAACCCCCGGCATGCGCTGGTGCAGCGCGTGGCCAGCGACGAGGCACATGCCGCCGATCTGGCGCAGGTGGTGTTCGACCAGGCGGTGTTGGCCGAAGGCGGGCAGCTCGACGATCCGGCGGCCTACGTGCGCCGGGTCAACGCCTTGCTCGCCGGCTGATCCAGCCAGCGGGTGGCAGCGGCAGCGCGGCTGCTGCCGCTGCTGTGGCCTTGCTTCAGCTCACCCAGCTCACCACGCTGAGCATGGCCAGCAGCAGCATCCACAGCAGCACCGAGCGCCACACCAGGCCGACGACGTTGCGCAGGTGCGCTGGCTGCGGCGCGGCGCCGGGCATTTGCGGCAGGCTGCCCGGCGGTGGCTCATGGTCGCCTTCCTGCAGCCAGCCGGGCTCGGTCGGGGGCAGGGGGGCGGCACCCGCCGTCGCCCCCAGGCGGATGCCCACGGCACCCGCGGCCGAGGCCAGCATCACCCCGGTATTGCGGTTGGGCCAGAGCTGGGCGTAGCTACGCCAGACATCGACGGCGTCTTCAAAATTGCCCACGATGGCGTAGCCGATGGCCGTCAGCCGCGCCGGTACCCAGTCGAGCAGATCGAAGGCTTTTTGCGCGAAGCCGCGCAGCGCCGGGCTGGCTTCGCTGTCGGCGCTGTTCCACTTGCCTGCGACAAAGTCGCTGAGGCGGTAGAGCACGGCGCCGGCCGGGCCGATGGGCAGAATGAACCAGAAAAACACCCCGAGCACGTAACGCTGCACCGAGACCAGCGCGTGTTCGATGGTCTGCTGCGTGATGTCGCTGGCGCTCATGTCCACGGTGTCCAGCGCCTTCCACTGCCGCAGCAGGCTGCGCGCGGTGGCGGCATCGTTGTGATTGAGCGCGTCCTGGATGTCGGTGACGTAATGGCTGAACTGGCGAAACCCCAGGGTGAAATACAGCACCGCCACGTTCCACGCCAGCGCCAGCAACACGCTGTAGTGACGCGCAGTGAGGTACACACCCAGGGTGAGGAGGCTGGGCAGGAGCACGGCGATGAACCAGGCGGCAACGCCGTGGCGCGCCTGTCCGGCGTCGAAATTGCGCGACGCCAGGTCGGCCAGTCCCTGGCGCAGCCGGTAGACGGCACTACCGCGTCCGAGGGGTTTGAGTTGCTCGATCAGCAGCGCGATCAGGACGGAAAGAAAGGCCATAACGTCTATGCTACGCAATCAACAGCCGGTACAGATTGCGCAGCATCGCCGCCGTGGCCCCCCAGATGACGTAGCGACGGTCACCCACGGTATACGGAATGAGCAGAAACCGCCGGCGCAGCACGAGGCCGGTATGCGGGTCGGGCTGCGGCGACACCCACTCGCGGTGCTCGTGGTGCCGCGGGTCCATCAAAAACGCCAGCGGCACGTCGAAAACCTCGCTGACCTCTCCCGGCTGCGCCCGCCAGCCCTGTGTTTGGGCGAGCAAAGCGACGACCGGCGACACGGCATAGCGCGACGCCGTGCGGTACAGCGGCAGAGTGCCCAGCACCTCGGTGCCGCGCGGCGCCAGACCGATTTCCTCGCGGGCCTCGCGCAGCGCGGTGATGGCCGGGTGCAGATCCTGGCGGTCACGGCGTCCTCCGGGGAAGCTGATCTGTCCGGCGTGCTCGTGCAGGTCGAGGGTGCGGCGGGTCAGCAGCACGTGCAGTCCCTGCGGCCGTGGCACCAGGCCGACGAGCACCGCAGCGCCGCGCAGCGGCTGGTCGTTCAGGCGTAGCGTGTCTTCGAACAGTTCGGGCTGCCAGGCCGGTGGCCGGGCAAAGCGTTGCCGCAGCCACTGCGGCGTCAACCTCTCTGCGGCGACGGCTGGCAGCGCCGTGTCGCGCCCGAGCAAACGGGCGCTTTGCGGGTCGGCAGCGGCGCGGGGAGCGGACAAGGGCGGGTTGGGGCGAGGACGAAAAAAGCCGACGTGCAAGGTGCAGGTCGGCTCCGGGGTTGCGCAGCCTGGTTGCTGCGGCTGGGGGCTGCGGCGCAGAATCAGTCTTGCGCTGCGCCGGCCTCCGTCGCGGCTGCCGACTTCAGCACCAGTTTTTCCTTGATGCGAGCGGACTTGCCCGAACGGTCGCGCAGGTAGTACAGCTTGGCGCGGCGCACGTCGCCGCGGCGCTTGACTTCGATCGAGGCGATCTGCGGCGAATAGAGCTGGAAGGTGCGCTCCACGCCTTCGCCGGCAGAAATCTTGCGCACGATGAAGCTGGAATTCAGCCCGCGGTTGCGCTTGGCGATGACCACGCCTTCGTAGGCCTGGTTGCGTTTGCGGTTGCCTTCGACCACTTTGACCGACACGACCACGGTGTCGCCAGGGTTGAATTGGGGGAAGATTTTGCCGGCACTGACGCGGGCGATTTCTTCCTGTTCGAGGGTTGCGATCAAATTCATGAGGGCTCCAACGATCTTGCCTGCCGGTTGGTTGATCGGACTTTCCCCGCCTAGTCTGCCATCGACGGCAGGGACAACGCGCAGGAACTTTGTAGGCAGCGCAAGCGTACCGCTGCGCTCACCCATTAAAAAGGCAGCAGAGGATCAAACAAAAAATTATACCCGAGCGCGGTGAGGAATTGCACATCCTGCGCCGACAGCGCGTGTTCGCGGTGCAGGCGGACGAGCAAATCCGGGCGGCGCTGTGCGGTCAGCTGCAGCGACTGCTCGCGCCGCCACTGTGCAATGCGCGCATGGTCGCCGCTGAGCAGCACGGCAGGCACAGACGCGCCGCAATACACCTCGGGCCGGGTGAAATGTGGGCAATCGAGCAGGCCGTGGGCAAAGCTGTCCTGTTGCGCCGACTCGGCGCAGCCGAGCACGCCGGGCAGCAGGCGGCTGGTGGCGTCGAGCAAAGCCAGCGCGGCGATTTCGCCACCGGAGAGGACGAAATCGCCCAGGCTGATTTCGGCATCGACCCGGCGGTCGATGAGGCGTTGATCCACGCCTTCGTAGCGCGCGCATAGCAGCGTCACACCGGACGATTGCGCGACTTCCGCGACCAGCGCCTGGTCGATGCGTCGTCCGGTGGGTGACAGCAGCCAGACCGGAGCGGGCGGGCTGGCCGCGGCGGCACGCGCTGCGGCAATGGCGTCGAGCGTGCGTTCCAGCGGCTCGGCCAGCATCACCATGCCCGGGCCGCCGCCGTAGGGCCGGTCGTCGATGGTGCGGTGCGCATCGGTGGTGAAATCACGCGGATTCCAGCAGTGCAGTTGCATCTGCCCGGAGGCGAAGGCGCGGCGCGACACCCCCTGTTGCCGGAGCACGTCGAAATACGCCGGAAACAGGCTGACGATGTCGAAACGCAGCATCAGGAAGGTCGGACGGGGCGGGTTGGCGCACTCGCGGCGTGCGCTGGGACTGCACTCGATTGCACTAGTCGTAACTCGCGTCCCACTGCGCGATGATGGTTCTGGCGGCCAGATCGACCTCGCCGATGTATGCCTGGACGAAAGGAATCAGGCGCTCGCGTGGCGCGCGTCCGGGCGGGCTGTCGGGGCGCTGGATGCGCAAAATGGCGTGCGCTGCGCTGTCGAGCAGGCCGACGACTTCTCCCAGATCATCGCCTTGCGGGTTGCGTACCCGGCAGCCGATCAGATCGGCCCAATAGAACTCGCCTTCGTCGGCAGGCGGGAAATCCGCCCGACGCACGGCGACCTTGTGGCCGCGCAGGGCGAGCGCGGCGTTGCGCTCGCTCAGGCCCTCCAGTAGCGCGACGAGCGCACTGCCGTGGCGCCGTACCAGCCGCACCTTGAATGCGCTGGCCGGGCCGGGCAAACCCGGGTGTTTCAGCCACCAGGTTTTGGCCTTGAGCAGCGCGGCAGCCTGCGGATCGTCGGGGGCAACTTTCACCCAGCCGCGGACACCCCAGGCATCGAGCACATGTCCGACTTGCTGCAGATCGTCCGGATCAGACATGGCTGGTCAAACGACGACACAACGCACGCGCCGGACAGGCCGGCAACGTGCCATGATGCACGGGTGAACCGATCCAGTGGAAATCAGGCAGCGGCCGGCGTTGCGGCTTGCCCGGCTTTTTGCGCCGCCTTGACCAGGCGTTGCACCGTCGGGGAGACCTGTGCGCCGACGCTGGTCCAGTGGTTGAGGCGGTCGGTGGCGATGTGCAGAGGAACCTCGGCACCGCGGGCGATCGGGTTGTAGTAGCCCAGACGCTCGATGTAGCGGCCGTCGCGGCGGCTGCGCGAATCGGTGGCCACGATGTGGTAGAAGGGGTGCGATTTGGCACCGGCGCGGGTCAAACGGATCACGACCATGTTGTTTCCTTGTCAAAAACGCGCCTGCGGTTCGCAGACCGCAGGCGATGCAAAGCTGTGGGCGCTGCAGCGGCGGGCAAAGGGACGATCCGGCCCGACGATGGCCCGGTGCTGTCGACCGGTTGCCATGTGACCGATTGCCGCCAGCCGGGACAGCCTGGCCAGGCCTTCGAGCCCTCTTCAAGCCCAGGTGCCCAGGCCCCGGTTCCCAGCCCGTTGCAGCCGCTGGAATAAACTCGTCATTATAAACGAGACTGCCTGCTTCACCGAAGGCTTTGCCATGCCCCACTGTTCCATCCGCGCCGCCACCGTTGCCGACATCGAGCAAATCACCGCCATTTACCGCCACCACGTGCTGCACGGCACCGGCACGTTCGAAACCTCCCCGCCCGATGCCGCCGAAATGCTGCGCCGCATGCAGGAAGTGCATTCGCGTGGTCTGCCCTGGCTGGTCGCCGTGGCCGGTGACGGCCAGCAGGTGGCCGGCTTTGCTTATGCCAACTGGTTCCGTGCGCGCGAAGCCTACCGCTTCACCCTGGAAGATTCGATTTACATCGCGCCGCAGCAGCAGCGCCAGGGGCTGGGAGGACGCCTGCTGGCCGCGTTGATCGACGCCTGCACGGCGCTGGGGGCGCGGCAAATGCTTGCCGTGATCGGCGATTCGGCCAATGCCGGCTCGATCGGCCTGCACCGCGCCCGGGGGTTCGACGAAATCGGCCGCATGCCGGCGGTTGGCTGGAAGTTTGGCCGCTGGCTCGACGTGGTGTTGATGCAGCGCGCGCTGGGCGCGGGTGCGACCACGCCTGCCGTTTGAGGTCGCACGATGCCGAGCGCCACGATGTTCAAAGACCGTTTCGTCGCCGCGTTGCTCGCCCTGCTCACCGGAGCGGTGGGCGGGCACCGGTTTTATTTGCGCGGTTCGCGCGATGTCTGGGGGTGGCTGCACCCGCCGGCGCTGCTCCTCGGACTGTACGGCGTGTGGCGGTTCGTCGTCGCCGGCCAGAGCGATGCGCTCACCTGGGGGTTGCTCGGCGTGGGCGCGGCGCTGGTCATTGCCGTGGTCGTGCAAACCCTGGTCATCGGCCTGACGGCCGACGAGGCCTGGGATGCGCGCTGGAATGCCGCCTGCACGCGGCGCAGTGCCAACGGCTGGGGGCCGGTGCTGGTGGTGGTCTTTGCCCTGTTCACCGGCGTGGGCTCGCTCACCGGCGCGCTGGCTTACGTGTTGCAGCGCTATTTCGGCGGCGGTTGACCGGCTGCGGGGTCACAGCGGGCCGAGACGGCTGACGCGCTGCCCCTGCGCGAGGCAACGCTGCGCCAGTTCCGTCAGTGCCACGCCGTCGAGCCGGCCATCGGGCCAGATCTCGGCCAGCGGCACGAGCACGAAAGCGCGCTGCGCCATGCGCGGATGGGGCAGCGTCAGCGTCGGGCCGTGGCGCTGCAGGCTGCCGTACAGCAGCAGGTCGAGGTCCAGCTGGCGTGGGGCGTTGTGTTCCCCGACAGGGCGCACACGGCCATGGGCGGCCTCGATGCGCAACAGTGCGTCGAGCAGCGCGTCGGCAGACAGGGCGGTGTGCACCGCGACCACGGCGTTCCAGTAATCCGGGCCGCTGGCGTGCTGCGGCGCGGTGCGGTACAGGCTGGAGCGCGCCGTCACCCGCGTGAGCGGCAGCGCGTCGAGGTCGTGCACCGCGGCGCGCAGGCTGGCAGCTCCATCCCCCAGATTGGCGCCGAGCGCAATGTAGGCGGCCACATCGTCGGCGCAGCTCATGGCGCAATCACCCGGCTGCAGGCGAACCAGCGCCCGGCTCGGCCGCCGCCGGTTTTTTCCGCCGCCGGCGACGTTTGGATTTGCCCGCGCCGGGCTGGGCCGGCACGGCGGCGAGCATGGCGGCGCGACCTTCGGCGTCAGCCTGCTGGAACTCCTCCCACCACTGCACCAGTGCGGGGTCGGCCTGATCGCTGCGCGCGCGCAGGCTGAGGAAATCGAACGCCGCGCGAAACCGCGGGTGCGCCAGCAGGCTGTTGGCGTAGCGCGGTGTGCGGCGCTCGAAGCGCGGCTGCAGCGACCAGATTTCGCGCAGGTCGGTGGCGACGCGGCGCTGGATCGCCAGGCGCTCGGCCTGCGCCGCCAGGACCTCGTCGGCTGCCTGATCCAACGCCATCGATGGGGCGACGCCCTCGGCCTGCAGCGCACTCCAGCGCTGTTCGACGTCGTGCCATAGCAAACAGGCGAAAAGAAAACTCGGGCTGGCGGTTTTGCCCTGGGCGATGCGCGCGTCGGTGTCTTGCAGCGCGTTGGTGATGAAGCGCTCGCCTTCGGGCTTTTCCAGCACCGGGTCGAGCAGGGGCAGCAGGCCGTGGTGCAGGCCGAGACGGCGCAACTGCTGCAGCGAGGCCACGGCATGGCCGGTTTGCAGCAGCTTGACGGTTTCGTCGAACAGGCGCGCCGCGGGCACATTGGCCAGCAGATCGGCGCTGGGAGCGATGGCCTGCAGCGTGGCCGGGTCGATGTCGAAACCCAGCTTGGCGGCGAAGCGCGCCACCCGCAGCATGCGCACCGGGTCTTCGCGGTAGCGTGCCGCCGGCTCGCCGATCATGCGCAGGCGGCGCTGCTTGAGATCGTCGATGCCGTGGTGGTAGTCGACGACGACGTCACGGATGGGGTCGTAATACAGCGCGTTGACGGTGAAATCGCGCCGCTCGGCGTCTTCGTCGAGCGTGCCCCAGACGTTGTCGCGCAGCACGCGGCCGCTGCTGTCCACGGCCAGGGTCTTGTCGGCCAGCGTGGTGCGCGCGGTGCGCTCGTTGCCGTTGACGGCCTCCACGGCTTGCGGGTCGTGCAGCGCGCGGTAGGTCGACACTTCGATGATTTCGCGTCCGTGCATGACGTGCACGATGCGGAAGCGGCGGCCGATGATGAACGCACGCCTGAACAGCGGTTTGACCTGCTCGGGGGTGGCGTTGGTGGCGACGTCGAAATCTTTCGGCTTCAGGCCGAGTAGCAGGTCGCGCACCGCGCCGCCGACGATGTAGGCCTCGAATCCGGCCTGCTGCAGCGTTTGCACCGTGCTGCGCGCGCTGGGCGGAATGCGGCTGGCGTCGATTTGATGCTGCGCGGGCAGCAATTCGCGACGCTGGCCGCGGCGTGGCGTGGGATCTTTGGATTTGTTCGGTGTGAACAGGCGGTTGATGAATCGGCGGATCATGTCGACAACTGAAGTGTGGGCCAGCCTTTTTCGCGGGCGACGGCAGCCAGCAGCGGGTCGGGGTGGACGACCACCGGGTGCGTGGCGCGTTCGAGCAGCGGGCGGTCGTTGATCGAGTCGGAATAGAACCAGATCTGGTCGAAGTCGGCCCAGTGCAGGCCGAGCGATTCCAGCCATTGCTCGGTGCGCACGATTTTGCCTTCGCGGAACGACGGCGTGCCGACCCAGCGGCCGGTATAGCGGCCCTTGGCGTCGCGTTCGAGCTCGACGCCGATGAGGTGTGGCACGCCGAACGCCTCGGCGATCGGGCGGGTGACGAAGGTATTGGTCGCGGTGACGATGCAGCACAGATCGCCCGCCTGCTTGTGCCGGTCGACCAGCTCCTGCGCCGCTGGCAGCATCTGCGGCCGCACGACGTCACGCATGAACGCGGCGTGCGCTGCGGCGAGTTCGGCGGGGTCGCGACCGGCCAGAGGCTGCAGGGCAAACCGCAGGTAGGCGTCCAGATCGAGCGTGCCGGCTTTGTATTGGCGGTAAAACGCTTCGTTCAGCCGGCGGTGTTCCTCCGCATCGACCCAGCCCAGCTGGGCGACGAACTGGCCGAATGCATGGTCGGAGTCGAACGGGATGAGCGTATTGTCCAGGTCGAATAAGGCGAGCTTGCGCATGAGCGGAGCGGCGTGTCGGATCAGGATTCAGCCCGGCGCAGCCGGTTGCAGCAACTGGGGCTGTTCCGCCAGGAGCGATTTGAGCAAAGGCACGGTGGCCGGGCGCTGCATCGCCAGAGCATAGCGGTCGAGCGCGGCCATCAGCGTGGTCAGGTGCGACAGGTCGCGGCTGAGGTGGGTGAGCATGTAGTGCAGCAGCTCGGGGCTGAGGCTGTAGCCCCGACTGTGGGCCAGGCGTTGCAGCACGTGCGCGCGGATGGCGTCATCCGGGGCGTGCAGCCGCAACGCCAGACCCCAGCCCAGCCGGGTGCGCAAATCGGCGCGCAACGGCAGCATGGCCGGCGCGGCGTTGCCGCTGGCGACGAAGCCCAGTCCTGCGCTGCGCGCGGCGTTGTACAGGCCAAACAGCCAGTCCTGCTGCCAGGCGTGCAGCGCGTGCACGTCGTCGGCGGCGAGCAGGCCACCGGCAGGCTGCGCCAGCACGTCCTGGATGTCGGGCCAGGCCGACGGCGGCAGGTGCGGGGCGAGCAGCAGTGCCCACCGCCCCTGCTGCCGCTGCGTCTGGCACGCGGCCCACAGCAAGTGGCTTTTGCCGCTGCCGGCATCGCCCCACAGGTACAGCGCAGCGTGACCCGGGGCGGCCAGCAGCGCGCGCAGCTCCTGCAGCGCCAGGGCATTCTCCGGCTGGCCGCCGGTCTCGAAATTGGCCAGGGTCTGTTCCTCTTCCCAGTCCAGCGGCAGGATGTGCTGGCGCGCGGCCAGGCGGGCCGATGAAGCGCTCGGTGCCGTTGCCGTGGCCATGCGTCAGACGAACAGGGCGCTGCGCCGGTACCACGCGAGCGCGCGGCGGGCGACGACGAGCAGCACCGATCCGGCAGGCAGGGCGAGCAAAATGCCCCAGAAGCCGAACAGGGTGCCGAACGCCAGCAGGATGAAAATCACCAGCAGCGGATGCAGCCCGATGCTTTCGCCGACGAATTTGGGCGTGACGTACATCGATTCGATCAACTGGCCGATGCCGTAGACCACGGCCACGGCGATCACACCGTACCAGCTGAGGAACTGCAGCACTCCGGCGAGCAGCGCCAGCAGCAGCCCCAGGCCGAAGCCGACATACGGCACGAACACCGCCAGCCCGGTAAAAATGCCCACCGGCAGCGCCAGGTTGAACCCGGCGAGCAGCAGGCCGACGGAGTAGTAGAACGCCAGGATGAGCATGACCAGCAGCTGTCCACGCAGATACTGGCCGAGGATGACGTCGCAGTCGTGGAAAAAACTCAGCACCGCCGCACGGTGCCTGGGCGGCACCAGCCCGGCCAGGCGCTGCAGCGTCTGGCTCCAGTCGAGCAGCAAGTAAAACGCCACCACCGGGATGAGCACCAGGTTGCCCAGCAGCATCAGCAGGCTGGCACCGCCGCTGCTGGCCGAGCGCAGCAGCATCGCCGCCCAGTCTTCGCCGTGCGCGGTGAGGTATTTGGACAGCGTCTGGCGCATGCTGGTGACGTCGAACTGCAGGTGGATGTCAAACCGCGCCAGCAGCGGGGTTCCCCAGTCGGCAAGGGTCTGCAGCAGCAACGGGAATTTTTCCCGGATCAGCGGCAGCAACTCGGTGACGACCGGCACCAGCAGCAAAAACAGGCCGACGAACAGACCGATGGCCACGACCAGCGCCACCGCCGCGCCCAGTGGCCGCGGGATGTGCCAGCGCTTGAGACGCTCGACCAGCGGATGCAGTACGTACGCCAGCGTGATGCCCACCAGAAACGGCATGAGAATGCCGCCGAGCAGCCACATCAGCCACAGCGCGGCCGCAGCGATGCCCAGCCAGATCAGGGCGTTCTTGGCGGCGGGGCTGAGCAGCATGGAGGATGGTCGGGTCGGCAAGGCAGGGGGCGGGGACGGCCGGCGCTGGCCGATCCCGCGCGGCTGTGCGGCGCAGGCACTCTAAAATCGCGTCAGACCGTCATTTTATGCAGTGGTGCCGTTTCGCTGCGGCCGCACGGCGACCGACCCGCCTGCGGCTTGCGCCTTTGCGCCCTCACCCTCTTTTGCTCAGCCCATCATGCACAACGACTCACTGACTTATCGCGACGCCGGCGTGGACATCGACGCCGGTGACGCGCTGGTCGACGCCATCAAACCTCTGGCGCGCCGCACCCTGCGCGACGGCGTGCTCGCCGGCATCGGCGGCTTCGGCGCGCTGTTCGAGGTGCCCAGGCGTTACAAGGAGCCGGTGCTGGTGTCGGGCACCGACGGCGTGGGCACCAAGCTCAAGCTGGCGTTCGCCTGGAACCGGCACGACACCGTGGGCATCGACCTGGTGGCGATGAGCGTCAACGACGTGCTGGTGCAGGGCGCCGAGCCGCTGTTTTTTCTCGACTACTTCGCCTGCGGCAAGCTGGCCGTCGGCACTGCGGCGCAGGTGATCGGCGGCGTGGCCGCGGGCTGCGAGCAAGCCGGCTGCGCGCTGATCGGCGGCGAGACCGCGGAAATGCCCGGCATGTACCCCGAGGGCGAGTACGACCTGGCCGGCTTTGCCGTCGGCGCGGTGGAAAAGGCAGCGATCGTCGATGGCCGCACCATCGCCGCCGGCGATGTGGTTATCGGCCTGGCGTCGAGTGGGGCGCACAGCAACGGCTATTCGCTGATCCGCAAAATCATCGAGCGCGAAGCCGGCAGGCTGCCCGCGACGCTCGACGGCAAACCGTTCCGCGACGCGGTGCTCGCGCCCACGCGCATCTACTGCAAGGCGGTGCTGTCGGCGCTGGCGCAGTTTGCGATCAAGGGCATGGCGCACATCACCGGCGGCGGGCTGAGCGAAAACATTCCGCGCGTGCTGCCCGAGGCGGTGCAGTGCGTGCTCGACCCCGCCACCTGGGGACAGAGCGAGCTGTTCGCCTGGCTGCAGCGCGCCGGCGGCATCGAGGACGCGGAAATGCGCCGCACCTTCAACTGCGGCATCGGCTTTGTGCTCATCGTCGCCGAGGCGCAGGCCGACGCGGTGATCGCGCATCTGCGTGCGCAGGGCGAGGACGCGCGGCGCATCGGCCACATCGCACCGCGGCCGGCGCCCGACGCGCATCAGGTGGCGTACACCGCCTGAATCGGCTACTGACTGTTACTGGAACGCCACTTCGTCGAAGCTGCGCAGCTTGCGGCTGTGCAGCCGGCTGAGGCTTTGCTGCCGCAGCCGGGCGATGGCGCGCACGCCGATGCGCAAGTGCTGCTCCACCTGCTGGCGGTAGAAGCGGTCGGCCATTCCCGGCAGCTTGAGCTCGCCGTGCAGCGGTTTGTCGCTCACACACAGCAGAGTGCCGTAGGGCACGCGGAAGCGGAAACCGTTGGCGGCGACGGTGGCGCTTTCCATGTCCAGGGCGATGGCCCGGCTCTGGCTGAAACGGCGGTCGGGGCCGGGGTAGGGCAACAGCTCCCAGTTGCGGTTGTCGGTGCTGGCGACCGTGCCGGTGCGCATCACGCGTTTGAGCTCGTAGCCGTGGAGCTGGGTGATGTCGGCCACCGCGCCTTCGAGCGCCTGCTGGACTTCGGCCAGCGGCGGAATCGGCACCCACAGCGGCAGTTCCTCGTCGAGCACGTGGTCTTCGCGCACATAGCCGTGCGCCAGCACATAGTCGCCCAAGCGCTGCGAGTTACGCAGCCCGGCGCAATGGCCGAGCATGATCCAGGCGTGCGGCCGCAGTACGGCGATGTGGTCGGTGATGGTCTTGGCGTTGGCCGGACCGACGCCGATGTTCACCAGCGTGATGCCGCTGTTGTCGGGCATGACGAGGTGATACGCCGGCATTTGCGGCAGGCGGGTGGAATGCTGCCCCCGGACCTGCGCCGCCGCACTGGCGGTGGCGCGCAGCGTGATCACGTTGCCCGGCTCGACGAACGCGGTGTACGGCGGGTGCTCGTCCCCGTCTTGCGGCGGGCGGGCCATCAGCGTCTGCGCCAGGCGCACGAACTCGTCGACGTAGAACTGGTAGTTGGTGAACAGCACGAAATTCTGGAAATGTTCGGGCGCGGTGCCGGTGTAGTGCTGCAGCCGGTGCAGCGAATAATCGATGCGCGGGGCGGTGAACAGCGCCAGCGGCAGCGCGCGTCCTTCGGCCACCTCGTGGGTGCCGTTGGCGATGCCGTCGTCCATCGCCGCCAGGTCGGGCAGGTCGAAGATGTCGCGCAATTGCTGCCGCTGCTCCAGGCTGAGCTGCGCCTCCACATGCGCCATGCCGCCCAGGCTGAAGTGCAGCGGGATCGGCTCATCGCCCACGCCGATTTCCAGCGCCACACCGTGGTTGGCCAGCAGCAGCTGGAACTGGGTGCGCAGGTAATCGGCAAACAGATCCGGGCGGGTCAGCGAGGTTTCATACACCCCGGGCGCGGCGACGAAGCCGTAGGCCAGGCGCGAGTCGGGCCGCTTGACGCTGTCGATGCGGATGCGCACCACCGGGTAGCAGGCGCGCACCCGCCCCGGCGGCAGGGTGCCGGCGGCGAATTCGGCCAGACGCTGGCGCAGGTAATCGATGGCGCGGGTGTACAGCGCCTGCACGTGATCGAGCGCGGCCTGGGCGTCGGTGAACACCGCGTCGGGCTGCGCAGGGGGGCAATGCACGGGATGTCGGTCAAACCGCATGATGCGCTCTTTTGCAGGAGGTCAAACGACGATGCACGTCATTGTCCACTGCGCCGCTGGTGAGGGTCACGGGGCTGATCGAATATGCTTACCGCGTTGCCCGTCCCGATCCCCGTTTTCATGCGCATTCTGAGCTGGTTTTTGCGGCTGGTGCTGTTTCTGCTGCTGTTCGGTCTGGCGCTGAACAACCTCGAACCGGTCACGCTGCACCTGCTGTTCGGCACCGAGTGGCGCACGCCCATGATCGTGCTGCTGCTGGTGGTATTCGCCCTGGGCGCGGTGCTCGGCGTGCTGGCGCTGATGCCGTCGTGGCTGCGGCACCGCCGGTTGGCGCGCCGCGGCACCGATACCCCACCGCCAGCGGGCGCGCCGACGGCGGCGCCGGCCGAATTCCCATCGCAGCCGATCGACAGGCCGATCGATGGAGTTTGACCTGTGGTGGCTGCTCGTTCTGCCCCTGATGTTCGCATTGGGGTGGATGGCCTCGCGCGTCGATCTGCGGCAGGTGCGCACCGAGCGTGCGTTGCGCCGCGATGCGCCGCAGGCGTATTACCGCGGGCTGAACCATTTGCTCAACGAACAGCAAGACAAGGCCATCGACGCGTTCATCGAGACCATGACCGCCGATCCAGATACCGTCGATCTGCATTTCGCCCTGGGCAATCTGTTCCGCCGCCGCGGCGAGTACGAACGCGCCGTGCGTGTGCACCAGAACCTGCTGGCACGCGCCGACCTGCCACGGGACGCGCGCGAGCGCGCGCAGCTGGCGCTGGCGCAGGATTTTTTCAAAGCTGGCCTGCTCGACCGCGCCGAATCGGCCTACGAAGACCTGTTGCGCACCGACTACGCCACCCAGGCGCTGACCGCCTTGCTGCAAATCAGCGAGCGCACGCAGGACTGGCACAAGGCCATCGCCCGCGCCAGCGAGTTGCAGCAGCGGGCCACCGGAACGTATCAGCGGCAGATCGCGCAGTATTGGTGCGAGCTCGCCATCCAGCACCACGCTGCCGGCCGCGACGAACAGGCGCAGCGTGCGCTCGACAGCGCGCTGCAGGCTGCGCCGCAGAACGTGCGCGCGCGGCTGCTGCGCGCGCAGTGGGCGCAGGCCCGCGGCGACCTGGCCGCGGCGCTGCAGACGCTGGAATCGATCGATCTGGTGCAGCCCGAGTTTGTCGCCCTCGCCGCGGTGCAGATCGCGCAACTGCGTCAGCAGCTCGGCCAGGTCGAGCAGGGGCTGGCATGGCTGCGGCAGCGGCTGGCGCAGACTCCGGCGATCGACGTGCTCGACGCCGTGCTGCTACTCGACCCCGACCCGCAGTCGCGCGCATACTGCGCGCAGCAGTACCTGCAGCAACACCGCAGCCTGCTCGCGCTCAAACGCGTGCTCGAACATCCCGCGCCGGGTCTGCCCGCTGCCGAGGCGACCGCGGCGATGCAGGCGGCGGTGGACAATGCCTTGCGCAGCCGGCAGCGCTACCGCTGCGCCGCCTGCGGCTTCGAAGCGCGACAATATTTCTGGCATTGTCCGGGCTGCCAGGGCTGGGAAACCTACCCGCCGCGCCGCCTGGAAGAACTCTCCCTCCTGTCATGAACGCAGAACAACTCGCCCAATCCCGCGTGCTCGTCGTCGGCGACGTCATGCTCGATCGCTATTGGTTCGGTGCAGTCGACCGCATCTCCCCTGAAGCCCCGGTGCCGGTGGTGCGGGTGCTGCGCGACGAAGACCGCGTCGGCGGCGCCGCCAACGTCGCCCTCAACGCCGCGATGCTGGGGGCGCAGACCACGCTGCTGTCGGTCGTCGGCGCCGACGAACCGGGGCGCAAGCTCGTCACCCTGCTGGTCGATACGCCCATCCGCAACGCCATGCGGCAGGACACCACGCTCAAGACCACGGTCAAGCTGCGCGTGGTGTCGCGCCAGCAGCAACTCATCCGCCTGGATTTCGAGCAAAAGCCCGACCACGAAGTGCTCGCGGCGATGCTCGAACGCTACGAGCAGGAACTCACCTTCCACGACGTGGTGCTGCTGTCGGATTACGGCAAGGGCGGGCTGGAGCACCTCGACCAGATGATGAATCTGGCGCGGACCCACGGTAAAACCATCCTCATCGATCCCAAGGGGCGGGACTATTCGCGCTACGCGGGCGCTACCGTCATCACCCCCAACCGCGCCGAACTCGCGCAGGTGGTGGGCGAATGGGGCAGCGAAGACGAACTCACCGCCAAGGCGCAGGGATTGCGCAAGAAACTGGGCATCAAGGCGCTGCTGCTCACCCGCTCCGAAGAGGGCATGAGCCTGTACACCGAGCAGGGCGAGCTGCACATCCCGACCGAAGCGCGCGAGGTGTACGACGTGTCCGGGGCCGGCGATACCGTCATCGCCACCCTGGCGGTGGTGCTGGGCGCCGGCGCCACGTATGGCGCCAGCAGCACGTTTCGCGAGCAGCCCGAGTTCGAGCGGCCGCTCAACGTCTATGGCTACTCCAAGCTGCTGTTCGACCAGGTGGTGCGCCGCGTGCTGCCGCAGGCGGCAACGCAGATCGCCGGCTTCCGCTACTTCAACGTCTACGGTCCGCGCGAGCAGCACAAAGGGCGCATGGCCTCGGTGGCGTTTCACCATGTCAACCAGTACCGCACCCAGGGGCAGGTCAGGCTGTTTGGCGAGTACGGCGGCTACGCTCCCGGCATGCAGCAGCGCGACTTCGTCTGGATCGACGACGTCGTCGCCGTCAACCTGTGGTTTTTCGACCATCCGGACAAAAGCGGCATTTTCAACCTCGGCACCGGGAGGGCACAGCCGTTCAACGACGTGGCGCAGACGGTGGTCAACACCCTGCGAGAGCTCGCCGGCCGCCCAGCGCTGAGCCTGGCCGAGCTGGTTCAGGCCGGAGAAATCGCCTACATCCCGTTTCCCGAGGCGCTGGTGGGCAAATACCAGTGCCACACCCAGGCCGACCTCAGCCGGCTGCGTGCGGCGGGTTGTACCCACCATTTCGCCACGGTCGAGCAAGGCACGGCGGCGTATGTGCGCGCGCTGGCCGCGTCGGCGTAACCGGCTGCTGAAAACCCCTGCGGTGATCCGCCTGCGGCGTTGCGCGGTGCTCGCTTTCCCGCCTGCCGGCTTGCGTGACGTCAGCGCTGCGCCCGCGCCGCTTCGCGCCACATCACCGCCAGCAGCGCCATGCCCACGAGCATGACCGCGGCGGTCAGCAGCAAGGCCCCGTGATAGCTGCCGGTGCGCGCGGCGATGGAACCGGCCACGGCAGGCGCGACCATTTGCGACACGCCGTAGCTCAGCGTCAGCCGCGCCATCGCCTTGGCCGGGTTGTCGGGGAAATGGCGGCCGATGAGGGTCAGCGTCAGGCTGACGATGCCGACGAAGGTGCCGCCGTACAGCACCGCACTGAGCAGGTTGAGCAGCGCGCTGCTGCTGAGCGCAGGCAGCAGGATCGAGACGATCTGCAGCGCAAACGCCAGCAGCAGGGCAGCGATGTCGCCCGTGCGCCGCGCCACGCGGTCCCAGAGAAAGCTCGACGGCGCCGCGGCCAGACCGACGATCACCCAGATCCAGCCGCCGTGACCGGCCAGCAGGGGCAGCCTGTCGAGGATGGCGACGATGAACGTGGCGCTGACGACATAGCCAAACCCGGCGCAGAAATACATCGCCACCATCTGCAGCAGCCAGCGCCGCGCCGGAGCGGCGGCGGCCTGGCGGTTGCCACTGCCGGGCAGCGCGGCAGCGGCAGCCGGGCGCGGCATCCACGCCCATGCCGGAACGAAAAACAGCACCCCGAGCAGGCCCAGCCCCAGCCATTGCTGCGCCCAGCCGAGCCGGCCGTGCATCGCCGCCACCGCCAGACCGCAGACGACGATGCCCAGCCCCAGTCCGGTGAAATGCAGCCCCAGTTCCGCGCGCTGGCCATGGCGGATCAGCCAATTGAGCGCCAGCCCGGAGGCCAGCAGCAGCCCGGCCGTGCTCGACAGCCCGGAAACGAAGCGCAGCACCGCCCAGAGCACGAGGTTGTCGCTCAGCCCGAGCGCCGCCGTGGTCACCACGGCCAGCACCAGCCCGACACGGTAGAGGACGAATTTTTGCTGCAGACTGCCGGTGGCCGCGGCGATCATCGCGCCGCTGATGTAGCCAGCGTAATTGAACGTCGCCAGCCAGCCGGCGGCCACCGCCGACAGCCCGGCTTCGCGGTGCATCACCGGCAGCATCGGGGTATAGGCGAAGCGCGCCAGGCCGACGGTGAGGATGAGCGCGCACACTCCGGCCAGCAGCACGCGCAGACGCTGCGCCGGGGTAACGGCGGAGGCGGATGGGGCGCAGGCGGGCGGCATGGGCAGACAGGGCGACGCCACGATGCTATGCGCGCAAGCCTGCGCCGGCCTTACATCTGCACATGTTCGCCGGCGTTGGTCTGGCCGAGGATGATGTAGTTGACCTTGCGGATGTCGCTCAGTTGCGTGCCGCCGGCGTAGGAAATCGCGCTTTGCAGGTCTTCTTCCATTTCGCGCAGGGTGTCGGCGATCCGTCCCTTGATCGGTTCGAGGATGCGCTTGCCTTCGACGTTGCGCCGCTCGCCCTTGTTGAACTCGGAGGCGCTGCCGTAATACTCCTTGTACAGACGGCCGTCGACTTCGACGGTCAGCCCGGGGGATTCTTCATGCCCGGCGAGCAGCGCGCCAATCATCACCATACTGGCACCGAAGCGCACGCTTTTGGCGATGTCGCCATGCTCGCGGATGCCGCCGTCGGCGATGATGGGCTTGGTCGCCACGCGCGCGCACCACTTCAGCGCCGAGAGCTGCCAGCCGCCGGTGCCGAAGCCGGTTTTCATGCGGGTGATGCACACCTTGCCCGGGCCGATGCCGACCTTGGTGGCGTCGGCCCCCCAGCCTTCGACGTCGATCACCGCCTCGGGCGTGCCGATGTTGCCGGCGATGACGAAGGCCTGCGGCAGCCTGTGCTTGATGTGCGCGATCATGCGCTGCACGCTGTCGGCGTGACCGTGGGCGATGTCGATGGTGATGTAGTCCGCCCCGGTGCCTTCGGCGGCGAGCTGATCGACCACGGCCATGTCGTCGGCCTTGACGCCGAGCGACACCGACACGAACAGGTCGGCGTCGCGCATCTGCCGGGCGAACGCCGCCACGTCCACGTCGAAACGGTGCATGATGTAAAAGTAGCCGTTGGCCGCCAGCCAGCGGCACAGATGGGCATCGACCACGGTTTTCATGTTCGCCGGCACCACCGGCAGGCGAAACCGCCGCCCGCCGAACTCGGTCGACGGGTCGCACTGCCGGCGGCTGTCCACCCGGCACTTGCGCGGCAGCAGCAGGATGTTGTCGTAATCGAAAATGTCCATCAACGCCTCCAGGCGCGGCGCCGCGGTTGTGGCGCGCGCAAAAAACCGGGCGGCAACGGATGTCGCAGCCCGGTGGCCCATTCTAGGCTGCTTCATGGCCGGGTGCCGCCTAGAATCCTTCCATGTCCGCCCTCCTGCACAACCTCAATCCCGAACAGCTCGCCGCCGTCACCCTGCCGGCGGAAAACGCCCTCATTCTCGCCGGGGCGGGCAGCGGCAAGACACGGGTGCTGACCACGCGCATCGCCTGGCTGATGTCCACCGGGCAGGTGTCGCCCGCGGGCGTCCTGGCCGTGACCTTCACCAACAAGGCGGCCAAGGAAATGCTGGCGCGGTTGCAGGCCATGCTGCCCATTCCGGTGCGCGGCATGTGGATCGGCACCTTTCACGGCCTGTGTAACCGCCTGCTACGCGCGCACTGGCGTGAGGCCGGGCTGCCGCAGACCTTTCAGATTCTCGACACCCAGGATCAGCTCGCCGCGATCAAGCGCCTGCTCAAAAGCCTCAACGTCGACGAGGAGCGCCACCCGCCCAAGCAGGTGCAGTGGTTCATCAACGGCGCCAAGGAGCAGGGGCTGCGCCCGGGCGACGTCGAAGTACGCGACCAGCAAAGCCGCCAGCTCGCCGAGATCTACCTGGCCTACGAGGCGCAGTGCACCCGCGACGGCGTGGCCGACTTTGCCGAGCTGCTG
>Ga0078972_1006224_pt1 | contig 28747 bp, 27 predicted proteins | sample YelNatPaOPGAMG01_FD_67568 | JGI IMG/M metagenome (GOLD analysis project Ga0078972, IMG submission 67568) | Hot spring thermophilic microbial communities from Obsidian Pool, Yellowstone National Park, USA - OP-RAMG-01 (SPADES assembly) (version 2) | ecosystem: Environmental > Aquatic > Thermal... | reverse complement strand
TTCAGATATGGGCTTTGCCTCATTGATACGATGGGCAATATATCTTTCTGTCTCCTCCCTGTTTGTTATAAGGGCATCCATCAGGACCTTTTCACTCTCATCCTTCAGCCCCATCTCAGAAAGGAGAATGGCAAACTCTACCTTTGACGGGACATCTCCCTTAACTGACTTAAGGATACCTGTGTATTCCTCAATAAGTTTCTTATCACCCGGGTGTTTCTTGATTGCTAAACGATATTCCTTTAAGGACTTATTCAGGTATCTCTTTGCTCTAAAAACAGGATTAAATAAAGAAACAGATGAGTTATTACTACAAGAAGTCAGCAGGAGACACACTATTATTTCTGATAGCACCTTTTTCATATAAATCTTTTATTCCTCAATAATAATCGCCTCTACAGGACAGCTCTCAGCCGCCTCCTTAACCTTATCAACAAGGTCGCCTGAGACCTCTGGGGTCTTTACCATAGAGACCGACTCAGGCATCTCAAATACCTCAGGGCATATATCAACACATAGCCCACATCCTGTACAGAGCGACTCATCAATCCTTACCTTCATTATAACCCTCCTCGTAAAAAAATAATTTCCGCAAAATTTTAATACCTCTATTCTATTTTGTCAACAGGATATTTTTCTTCTCATTACCATTAGAGAAGAAAGTGCTTTTATGATAAAATAAAATGTTTTCAAAGTAAAGGGGAAAAAGATGGACTATTCAAAGACGGTATATCTACCAAGAACATCCTTCCCTATGAAGGGCAATTTGAGTGAAAGGGAGCCAGAAATCCTGCGGTTATGGGAAGAAAGAGATATCTACAGAAAACTGCAGGAAAAGAATAAAGAAAAGCCAACGTATATCCTTCACGATGGTCCTCCATATGCCAATGGCCATATACATCTTGGTACAGCACTGAACAAGATATTGAAGGATGTGGTGGTAAAATATTACTCATTGAAGGGATTCTATTCCCCCTATAAGCCGGGATGGGACTGTCATGGTATGCCCATAGAGCATCAGGTATTTCTTGAGATAAGGAAGCATAAGAGCGAGGTAGATGTAAGGGACTTCAGGAAGAAGGCAGCTGCCTATGCCAGAAGGTTTGTTGAAGTCCAGAAGGAAGAATTCAAGCGGCTGGGAGTTTTAGGTGACTGGGATAACCCCTATCTCACACTTTCTCCTGACTATGAGGCAGCAATTATAAGGGCATTTGGAGAACTTGCACTTTCCGGCTACATCTACCAGGGGTATAAGCCCATCTACTGGTGTATATCCTGCGAGACAGCACTGGCAGAGGCAGAGATTGAATACAATGACAAAAGGTCCCCTGCAATATATGTAAAATTCCCTGTTATTGGCGAAGAAAAGACATATCTCCTTATATGGACAACGACACCCTGGACCCTGCCTTCCAATACAGGAATAGCGGTCCATCCTGAACTTGAATATGTGGTTATGGATACAGGGGAAGAAAGATATATTGTCGCAGAGAAGCGGCTTGAGGATGTTGCGGGTAAGAAAGGACTGAAGGTCTCTATTTTAAAAAAATTGAAGGGGACAGAACTGGAAGGTATAAGATATGCAAACCCTCTTGTAGAAAGGGTGTCCCGTGTGATACTGGCTGACTTTGTCTCTTCTGAAGAAGGAACCGGCTGTGTCCATATGGCACCAGGTCATGGAGAAGATGACTATTATGCCGGCTTAAAAAATAACCTTGAAGTCCTTTCACCTGTTGATGAAAAAGGGCGATTTACTGATGAGGTAAAGGACTTTGCAGGTATGAAGGTATTTGAGGCAGACAGCCATATTATAGAAAAACTGAAGGAAAAGGATGCCCTTTTTTACCAGGAGGAGATAGTCCACTCATACCCACACTGCTGGAGATGTAAAAAGCCGGTGATATTCAAAGGGACAACCCAGTGGTTCTTGAAGGTAGACCATAATGACCTAAGGGATGTAATGATAGGAGAGATAGAGAAGGTGAAGTGGGTCCCTGAAGAAGGTAAAAACAGAATCTCCTCTATGGTAAAACTCAGACCTGACTGGTGCCTTTCAAGACAGCGGTTATGGGGTGTTCCCATACCTGTCTTTTATTGCTGCAGGTGTGAAAGGTCCATCATCACTAAAGAGACAGTTAACCATATTGAGAAACTTGTAAGAACATATGGCTCAGATGTATGGATAGAAAAAACAGAAAAAGAACTTCTGCCAGATGGATTTACCTGCCCTTACTGTGGTGGTAAGGACTTCAGAAAGGAAAAGGATATTCTTGATGTATGGTTTGATTCAGGGGTCAGCCATCTCGCTGTCTTAAAAGAAGCAAACGGACTTAAATGGCCTGCAGACCTTTACCTTGAAGGAAGCGACCAGCACAGAGGATGGTTTCAGACATCCCTGATTACATCCTGCGGGATTAAAAAGTCAGCCCCTTACAGGGCAGTCCTTACACATGGCTTTGTTGTTGATGCAGATGGAAGGAAGATGAGTAAGTCATTAGGTAATGTCATCACCCCTCAGGAGCTCATTAAAAGGTATGGGGCGGAAATCCTGAGGGTCTGGGCTATTGCGGAGAACTACCAGCAGGATATAAGAATATCAGAAGGCATTATAAAAAATATTGTGATGTCATACAGGACCATAAGGAATACATTAAGGTATCTCCTCGGCAATCTTTGTGACTTCACACCTGAGCATGCACTTTCAGAACCAGCAATGAAAGAGGTTGACAGGTGGGCAGTGGAGAAGGTGAAAGAGACCATCAGGAATGTAGATACATACTATGAAGAATTTGCCTTCAATAAGGCATATGAGGAGCTCTACCGGCTCTGCAATGTTCACCTTTCCTCTTTTTATTTAGACCACCTTAAAGACCGTCTTTATACATACGGCAGAAGGTCCATTGAGAGAAAAAGTGCACAGACGGCACTGTATTATATCCTTTCAGGTCTTTTAAGGATGCTCGCACCAATCCTTTCATTTACAGCAGAAGAGGCATATCAACTGCTTCCCTGGGAAAGAAAAGAGAGTGTCTTCCTTGAGGACTGGCCTGAAACAGAAGAGCCAGATACAGAACTTCTGAAAAGATGGGAGAGGTTCTTTGATATAAGAAGGCAGGTGCTTAAAAAGATAGAGGAAAAGAGGGAGGAGAAGGTCATAGGAAGTGGACTTGAGGCAAAGGTTATAATAAAGGGAGATGAGGAAACAATAGAGTTTTTGAGGAGTTTTGAAGGACTTGCAGGGCTTCTTATTGTATCTGAGGTAATACTTTCTTCAGGGGAGACACTGGATATAACTGTGGAGAAGACATCCTTTGGCAAGTGCCAGAGATGCTGGGTTCACTTTCCTGAGGTCGGCAGCCCTGAAGCGCCTGAGATATGCTTTAAGTGTCAGCGCGTCTTAAAAGAAGATGGAATACATACTTGATGGATATAACCTGATAAAGAGCAGTTTCCTGTCACAATATGAAGGAAGAGGAGCTTTTTATGCTATCCAGATGCTTATAGGGCTTATAGGTAACTACAGGAGAAGGCATCCATCCATTACCTTTACTGTTGTCTTTGATGGTAACCCTCCACCGGGATGTAACCTTTCTTATGAGAAAGGCATAAAGGTAATATTTTCAGGGGATATAAGTGCAGATGAGGTCATAAGGAAAAGGGTTGAAAAGACACCGGAAAAGAATAGAGTAAAGACGGTGGTGTCGGATGACAGGGGAGTAAGGGATGCAGGACGGCTCTTTGGTGCCAGTGTGTTAGGCGTTTCAGAGTTTTTAGGGATTGTATATCCATCCGAAAAAAAGAAGAGGCGGGAAGAAAAAAAGGAAGTAAATGAGTTGCGTATAGAGAAGGAACTCAAAAGATACTACAGGGTCTAAAGGGGGATAAAAAGATGAAAAGATTAGAAAGGAAACTCAAAGGACTTTTAGAAAAAGAGGATAGTGCAAGAGAAGAGGCACTTAAACTTACCCGTGAGATAGGACGTCTTGCAGCGGACTCCATCAAAAAGATACACCAGGACTCTTATGAAAAAGCAGAAGCAGAGATAAAAGAGGGGCTAAAACTTCTTGAAAGGACAAAGAATCTCTTGAAGCCATTTCCTGAGGTGATGTATGCAGGATTTCTCCACTCATCAGAGAAAGAACTTGCTGAGGCACTTATTACACTCTGCATTATAAGGGATAAGCACATCCCTGGGCCAGATGGATACCGACTTGACTATAAGAGTTATCTACACGGGCTATGTGAAAGCACAGGAGAGATAAGACGGCATATACTTGATGAGATAAGGGAAGGCAGGGTAGAAGAGTGTGAGAAGTTTCTTGATATAATGGATGAGATATACTTTTTCCTTTTAAACTTCCAGTTTACAGATGCCATCACCCGCTCATTAAGAAGACAGGTTGACTATGTGAGAGGTATCCTGGAAAAGACAAGGTCAGAGGTGACTATTGCAAAGATTCACCTTACCTGATAGTGAAGATATTATCTATAAACTTCTCTGCGGTCGCCAATTTTGATTATAAGAATAACCTTTTCTATTTTGTAGATTTCATAGATAACTCTATAATTGCCAATTCTATAAGAATAGAGACCCTTTTTGTCTCCTTTGAGAGATTTTCCGGAATAGGGATCAGAATAAAGAGAATCAATTGTTTTTATCAAAGAGGAGAAAATCTCTGGATTTTTCTTTCTTAATTTTTTCAGGTCTTTTAATGCTGCTGTGCTTAGCTTTATGTTGAAATTAGAGGAGTTCACTTTTTACTTTTTCCCAAGGGGTAGATTTCCCCTGTTTAAATTCTTTTCTGGCTTTTTTTATCTCTTTATCAAGTTTAGGTGTTTTAAGTTCTCCAGCGAGAAAAAGAAGTTCCTCATATTCTTCATATGGAATAAGCACCATAGGCCTTTCTATTTTAATAACTGCACTTTCCTCTTTCATTTTATCCTGGGTCTCCTTTACTTTTATTATACCCCACATAAAATGAAGACACAATAGAAGAAGTCAATTAGATACCATATCTTCCAGACGCTTAATCCTTTCTTCAATAGGTGGATGTGTAGAAAATAGCGTAAGTATAGACCTGCCACTGAAAGGGTTCACTATAAACATATGTGCAGTTGAAGGGTTGGCATTGTTCATAGGCCTTCTCTGAACTCCCATAGCAAGTTTTCTTAAGGCGTTTGCCAGGTATAAGGGATTTCCTGCAAGTTTTGCCCCTTCCTCATCAGCCATATACTCCCTTCCTCTGGATAGAGCCATCTGTATTATAAACGCTGCAATAGGGGCCAAAATAGCAAAGGCAAGCATAGCGACAAGTGTAAAGATATTTCCCTCCCTTCTGTCATCCCTGCCACCACCAAGAAATGCTACCCACTGCAGCATCCTTGCAAGCATTGTGATGGCACCTGCTATTGTGGCTGCGACTGTGGCAATAAGGATGTCCCTGTGTTTTATATGTCCGAGTTCATGGGCAAGCACCCCTTTAAGTTCGTTCTCATCAAGAAGTTCAAGTATTCCACTTGTTACAGCAACAGCAGCGTGTGAAGGGTCTCTCCCTGTTGCAAAGGCATTGGGTGTTGCAGATGGGATGATATATAACTTTGGCATAGGTAAGGATGCCTTCTGTGTGAGTTCTCCTACGATTCTGTAAAGGGCAGGTGCATCTTCAGGGGATACCTGTTTTGCACGGTAGATAGCAAGCACAATCCTGTCACTGAAGAAATATGAGACCCAGTTCATTGCAAGGGCAAGGAAGAATGCTATATACATTCCTTCCTTTCCAAAGAAACTGCCTATAAGCACAAAGATTACTGTCAATATCCCTAATAAAAAGTATGTCCTTATCCTGTTTCCCATTTTTGTCCCTCCGTTTGTTATAAATATACGGTTTTTCCTCTCCCCTGTCAATATGTGACCATTATAGGTTGCACTTAAAAGGGATAGAAGTTATAATAGAGTATAAGGAATGGCCTGGTAGCCAAGCGGAAAGGCAGCGGTCTGCAAAACCGTTATGCGCCGGTTCAAATCCGGCCCAGGCCTCTTTTTATTTTCCTGAAAGCAGTTTCTCTTTAACTTCCAGATAGTAAAGAAAATTTCTGTAAGGTATCTCAGGTGGAAAAGTGTGGTCAAGATGCGGGATATAGCCCCCTTTATCTAAGAGAGGAGAAATTTTACTGTAAAGTTCCTTTTCAATTGCTTTTTTATCTTTTGCTATCTCCCTTTTATCTATCCCCCCTGCAAGGGCAATTGTATTCCCATATTTTTTCCGCAACTTTACAGGGTCCATACCTGATGCCTGTTCCAGTGGCCAGAGGCAGGTAATGCCTGCTTCTATCATTAAGGGGATTAAGACCTCAACATCACCATCACTGTCAAGCCAGAAATGTTTTATGCCTGCTTTTGTGAACCGCCCTATGATTTTTTTGTAGTATGGCACAAAAAACTTCTTAAATATCTGCGGTGAAATTAAAGGGCCGCCTTTCCCTGCAAGGTCCTCAAAAAAGTTGAAATAGTCAAATTGAACTTCTTTTAATGCCTTCTCAACAAGGTTTAGCAAAAATTCTGTGTTAAATTCTATCATCTCTTCAACAAGGGCGGGGTCATCATAAAAAAGATAAGAAAGATTCTCTGTCCCTACCCATTCCCGCAACCTTGAGTATAGCCCTAAAGCGCCGTTGGAAAGAAGACAGAGTGGATAGTCGCGGTCTTCCCATATCTTTACCCACTGGTCCCACCAGAGTGGATACCTTACAGGAGAAAAGGGATTGTACCTTTTTTTAATCTCATAGAAACTTTTTTTGTCCTGTACGGGAAATGATATATACTGGTCCATACTCATCCTTGTCCCCCTTACAGTCCCTTCTTTCAGTGCTTTTGTAACTATGCCTTCTGAATTCCGTGCAATAAGATATCTCTCGGTTTCTTCAATGACCGCATATTCAAAAGGAGGCACCATATGAGTATCTATACAGGCAAAACCCCTTCTCGCCAGATGGAAGAATGGCTCTCCTTCAAACCAGTTCCAGTAGACGACATCACGGGGAAGTCCTTCACTGTGCCACCTCTCTATAGTTTGTCCCCAGCAGCCAAGTTCATAGTTTGGTATCCTGTCAACCTCCTGAAAACTCAATATCCTGTTTAATCGTTCACGGTCTGTCATTGTGTCTCCTTTTGTAGTTCTATATTTTCCTTTAAATATAGAAGGATGTCAAAAATTTCAGTTGACTTTATGGATAAGAGAATTTAAAATTGCTACAGTAGATGCTGTATAAAAAGGAGATGGCTGATGAAAAGGGAAAAATTATTTAAGATGAAAGAGTTTGTGTTAGGTGAGTTGGTAATAGGGGTGGCAGAGGATATAGGGCCCAGGATCCTTAAGATTGCACTCAAAGGCACCCCTTCCCAAAATCTCTTCGGCATCCTTCCTGATGCAGGTGTAGAAACACAGGAGGGCTTCTGGCATATCTATGGTGGGCACCGCCTCTGGACATCTCCTGAGGCAATGCCACGTTCCTACTCAATGGATGATAGGCCGGTAAAGATAGAAGCAGGAAAGGAATATATAAAGATTTATGGAAATCCAGAAATACAGAATGCTGTACAGAAGGAGATAGAGTTAAGGAAAAAGGGAAGGAAAGAGATAAAGGTAATCCACCGGCTCAAAAATATCGGAAGGTGGAATATAAGATGTGCGTGTTGGGCACTTTCTGTGATGAAGACGGATGGCTTTGCAATAATTCCAGTAAAGGCAAAGAGAAAGGGGCTGCTTCCTGACAGACGCATCTCTTTATGGCCATATACAGACCTTTCAGACAGCCGTCTTATTATGGAAAGGGACTTTATATTTGTAAGACAGGATAAGACTGCAAAAGGACCTATAAAGATAGGGGCGATGGCATATCCTGACTGGACTGCCTACTGGGTGGATGGGCAGTTGTTTGTGAAAAGATTTGTACGGCAGGAGGGTGAATACCCTGACTTTGGTTGCAGTGTTGAGGTATATACAAATCCTTCCTTTCTTGAACTTGAGACATTGGGACCGTTAAAGGATGTTGAGCCAGGTGGCTTTATAGAGCATACAGAGATATGGAGCATAGAAGAGGTTCCTGTCCTTTCACCGTCAGGCAGGGATTTAAAAAGGAAGGGTGTGGTATAATAAAAGGCGATGGGGAAACACCCCGATTCCCCTCTAGGAAGAGGGGTGATTGCGATAGCAATCGGGGTGTGGTAGACGGGGTAGTCGCAGACATCACTCTGTAAGAGGGGAAGAACACCCCCACCCTTTCCCTCCCCCCTCGGAGGGGGAGGGTGAAGGTGGGGGGGAACAGACAAATCATATCCCATCACATAGAAAGGGACACACCCCTCACCATTACCTCTCCCCTCGGGGGAGAGGATGAAGGTGAGGGGGAAGGAAATACAAAAACAGCCCTCGCATATGGAAAGGGAAAAATCATAGCCCCGCATATAGAAAGCAAGACCAAAGGAGAATGCGGGGTAAAGAGTGCGAGGTAAAGGAGGACATATGGGAAAGTCAGTAAAAGGGACGCAGACAGAGAAGAATCTTTTGAAGGCATTTGCCGGAGAATCACAGGCAAGGAACAGGTATACATATTTTGCGAGTGCTGCTAAAAAGGAAGGGTATGAGCAGATAAGTGCTATCTTCCTTGAAACAGCCGAGAATGAAAAGGAGCATGCAAAGGTATTCTTCAAGTATCTTGAAGGAGGAGATGTTGAGATAACTGCTGCCTACCCTGCAGGGATTATAAGCGATACAAAGACAAATCTGGAAGAAGCAGCAGCGGGTGAGAGGTTTGAGTGGGATAAACTGTACCGTGACTTTGCAAGGGTAGCAGAAGAAGAAGGTTTCCCTGAGATAAGCAGGTCATTTAAAGAGATTGCAAAGGTGGAGATGTTTCACGAAGCAAGGTACAGGAAACTTATAGAAAATATTGCATCCGGTAAGGTATTCAAGAAAGAGAAACCTGTAAAGTGGCACTGCAGGAACTGCGGATATATATTTGAAGGGAAAGAAGCGCCAGAGGAGTGTCCCGCCTGCAAGCACCCGCAGGCATATTATGAACTGCTTGCAGAGAATTATTAATAATGAGGACAGGACTGGGTTTTGATATCCACAGATTTACAGAAGGCAGGAGATTTGTCCTTGGGGGTATCTCTATCCCCTTTGAGAAAGGGCTTTCAGGCCACAGTGATGGAGATGTCCTTCTACACGCCCTTGCAGATTCAATCCTTGGAGCAATGGGAAAGCCAGATATAGGATATTTTTTCCCTCCAGAAGACCCGGAAATAAAAGGCATTGACAGCAGAAGGATTGTTGAAAAGGTGCTGGAGATAATGAAAGAAGAAGGGTATTACATAGAAAATGTTGATATTGTGGTTATATGTGAGAAGCCAAAACTTCTGCCATTTGCAGGCCCCATAAAAGGAAATTTATCAGGAATACTCGGAATTGATGTTGACAGGATTGGACTTAAGGCAAAGACATATGAAGGGATGGGTGATATAGGTAGTGGTGATGCCTGTGCGTGTCTGGTATCAGTGCTTATAGATGAAGTGTAATGAACCGGGGGGTGAGTACTGAAGAAGGTTCTTTTAGCAATATTGGTTTTTGTGATAGTTCTATCACCATTCGTCCTTCTTAAGATAAAAGACATAGATGTAAATCCTTTCCATCCCCGTTATCAGGTAATTGAGGGATACATAGCAGAGGGAGACCTTTTAGGGGATGTCCTTTATGCAAATGGGCTGACTTCTGCGGAGTCAGCAAAAATTACAGAGGAACTAAAAAAGGTTTTTGATGTAAGGAAGTGTAGGATAGGAAACAGGTGGGAGATATATCTTACAGGTAAAGGGCAGTTTATAAAGTTTATCTATTACGATGGTCCTATTGACTTTTATGTGGTAGAGTTTCACCCTGCTGATAGCACATATACCGCTTCTGCGCATAAGGTAGATGTAAAAAAGAAGATGTGCGGGCTCCAGGGACAGATGGCAAGTTCTTTATATGAGAGTATGTCATCTTTAGGTATAAATCCAGAGATGATAATCCAGTTTGCCGAGATATTCTCTTCCAAGGTTGACTTCCTTACTGACTGTCAGACAGGTGATACCTTTACCCTTCTTTGGGATACATATATGGACAGAAAAGGCAATCCCTTAAAGGATGTAAATATTCTGGCGGCATCATATACATCTTCAGGCAACACCTATTATGCCTTCTATTTTGAGACCCCTGATGGCAAAAGTGGATATTATGATGAAAAAGGCAGGAGTGTTGAGACAGCGTTTCTTAAGGCACCGCTAAACTACAGGAGAATCTCTTCATATTTTACTTACAGACGGCTCCATCCCATATATAAGATTTACAGACCGCACTTAGGGATTGACTATGCTGCACCTAAAGGGACACCTGTTTCATCTATTGGTGATGGGACAGTTCAGTTTGCTGGATGGCGTGGTGGGCTGGGGAAGGCAGTAATAGTAAGGCATCCCAATGGCTATAGTTCGTGGTATGGACATCTTTCAGGGATAGCAAAGGGGATAGCAGCAGGCAAAAAGGTACGGAAGGGGCAGGTGATTGGTTATGTTGGGGCTACAGGGATAGCGACAGGACCGCATCTGGACTTCCGTGTCCAGAAGGGTGGGAGTTTTGTCAATTTCCTCGCAATAAAGATGCCACCATCATATCCTTTAGAAAAAAAGTATATCCCTGAATTTAACAGGGTAAGGGATATGCTTAAAGGCAGGATGGATACATTAAAAGGGCAGCAGAAGATGGTTGTCTTTGCTGATTCTAATAAATAACCCAACTGTGGTATAGAAGGAAGAAAAATGACTATTATACTTGCGTCAAAATCACCAAGAAGGCAGGAACTGCTGAAAAAGATAATAGATGACTTTGTTGTAAGCCCTTCTGGTGTGGATGAGTCAACTATCAGAGAATCTGACCCTGTAAGATTTGCAGTTAAAGCCGCTATATTAAAGGCAAAGGATGTGGCAAGGAAACGTCCCTCAGATATAGTTATAGGGGCAGATACTGTTGTTGCAGTTGGTAATAAAATCATAGGTAAGCCAGAGGATGAGGATGATGCAAGAAGGATACTGTCAACACTTTCAGGGACAGAACACAGGGTGATTACAGGGCTGGCTATTTACAGGGAAGAGGACAGCAAACTCCTTACTGCCTGTGAGATAAGTTATGTCAAATTCAAAGAACTATCTCCTGAAGAGATTGAGGAAGAGATAAAGAGAGGCGATTACATAGACAAGGCAGGTGCATATGCAATCCAGTCAGTAGGAGACAGGTTTGTTGAGGAACTTAAAGGCGACTATGACAATGTTGTAGGGCTCCCTGTAAAAAAACTGAAAGTCCTCCTGAAGTTATTCCAGTCCCCTGATTGTGAAGTAGATATTGTGGATATGGCTTTTCCGAAAAACTGGGCTGTCGGAAGAAGTGAAGGTATGGTTGTTTTTGTCCCTGATGCGGTCTATGGAGACAGGGTAAAGATTGCACTTACCGAAAAGAAGAAAAATTTTGCATACGGGAAGGTTTTAAAGGTCGTTAAGCCATCGCCTTACAGGGTAGAGCCGCTATGCAGACACTTTGGCAGATGCGGTGGCTGTGTATTGCAGAACCTTTTATATGAAAGGCAATTGGAACTGAAGGAAAGGCATCTTCTAAATACAATAAGCAAGATAGCAGGAGCAGAAGTTCTTAAAGATGTAAAGGTCTTTCCCATCATACCATCCCCTGATGTTTTTCATTACAGGAACAAGATGGAATTTGCCTTTGGTGGTGAAAATGGCAGTGCCTTTCTCGGGCTGAGGGAAAGGGCATCCCCTTCTGGTGGCTATTTTAAACATACCATACCACTTTCAGAGTGCCCTATCTTTAGTGATGTGGTAAAGGATATATTTCCTGTATTCATTGAGTTTGTTCAAAAGACAGGGCTTGGTGTATATGACCCTTATACAGGAAAAGGGTTTTTCAGGCACCTTGTTTTAAGGGAAGGGAAGAATACAGGGGAGTTAATGGCTTTACTTATAACAAAGAGCGGCGAAGTCCCAGATATGACAGGATTGATGGATAGATTACCCGTAAATGTAAGGGCTTTATGGTGGATAGAAAATAATCGTATCTCAGATGTTGTCTCATTTGAAAAGAAGCATAACCTTTATGGCAACTCATTTATAGAGGAAAAGATGGGCAATTTCAGATTTAGAATTTCTCCGCAGTCGTTCTTCCAGCCAAATACAAAGGCAGCAGAGGTGTTATATGAAAAGGTAAAGGAAGAACTGGTGGCATCAGAAGTGGAACATCTCCTTGGGCTTTACTGCGGAAGCGGTGTGATGGAGATATTCCTTTCATCTGCGGTAAAGGATGTTGCAGGAATAGACATAGAGGCAGCCAATATATCTGTTGCTGAGGAGAACTGCAGGATAAATAGTATAAAAAACTGCAGGTTTTTCCAGTGTGCCGTTGAGGAGATATTTAAGAGATATGGGGATATTATCAGAAAGGCAGATGCTGTTATAGTTGACCCACCAAGACCTGGTTTGAGCAACAAGGCGTTAAAGAATATTACAGGGCTCGGTAGTAAAATGGTCGTTTATGTCTCCTGCAATGTATCTGCATTTGCCAGGGATATCGTGGGTCTGGAAAAAGCCGGCTATCAATTAAAAAAACTTTACTGTATTGATTTTTTCCCGCATACAGCACACCTTGAAAGTATGGGAATCTTTGTAGGGAACGCCCCTAAATAGGGGGCTGTCCCTATTTTTTAACCCTTAACCCCTATCTCTGTGGTGGGCTCTGCCTTTTGATATTTAGCAACTAACTCTATAAACTTTTCAAGAGAAAGAGAACCTTCGGTTATATCATGGAATTCTTTTATAAAGTCATCCAGTGCTTCAGGGGAGATGAATCCCGCTCTTATTTTCAGGTATAGCGTTTCAAATCCATCCCTGTCAAGTTTATCCGTTATCTTTGAAATCTCTTCATAAATTGACTCTTTCCTTTTTTCTTCAACAATGGTGGTAAACTCTTCTTCCAGTGCCTGTTCTGCCTTTATTCCAAACTCATATCCGGAAGCAATCTCTTCTATCTTTTTCATCTGTCTTATCCTTTTCCTTTTAGCCATCTTTACGCAGATATGGCCATACAGGATGGGTAGCAAGATTAGTGGGATACCGAAATACATTCCTGTCCAGGCAATACCTATAAAATTTCCAAGTCCAGGATTACCATCATATACAGGTTTTATATATTCAATAAAGCCAGTTAATATCCCTTCCCGCAGGGTAAATGTCCAGGAATATACAAAGTCAGCAAGGATAAGGATAATACCGAATATAACGCCCCTTATGTAGCCATAGTCCTGTGCATTCTCTTCAGTGAGTGTAACAGGGACACCGAGGAATTTTTTCACAGGGGAAAGCATTATATCTGTGAGGAACAGCAACCGTTCTTTTATCTCGTCCAGTTCTTTTTCAAAAGAGCCATACACAACCAGATTTTTATGCGCACCTTTATATATTGCTACAAACCTGTTGACAGGTAGAGGTAGTCGCGTATTAAAATAAGGAAAGACAAAGTTCCTCTTTGTATAAAGTGTCCAGGTACCATAAGGTGTTTCTATCTCTATATCCTTATTATATCCTAAATAACCTAACAACTGATATGTCCGCGGGCTTACCTCCTTGAAGTACTTGATTGCCTCATAGTTATTTTTCAGTGTATCTTCCATATAAGGTATTTTACACCAATATATTAAAAAGAGGAAGGGAGAGGGGAATAAGCGGTTCACTAAGTATTTACTAAAAAATTTGTCAAGAGGAATTTAAAAATCCATAAATCCATTGTGTATCAAGGGCTTTTACGCCTCTTGACAAATTTCTGAGGGGGGGTATAATAAGACCGTGATATAATATATCAGAGTAAAAATTAGTTCAGAAATAAAAATTGACAGGTGAGATTAGATGGGGTAAGCTAAATGCAAATGCAGTTCACTAAATATTTACGAATAAGTAGTTGGTACAAGGTTTTTGTTATCTCTTTCCTTCTGTTGTTTTCCACTAAGGGTTTCAGTGAGGATGTAAAAAGCACATCAAATAACACATCTTCTAAGACCATCCCTGTTGTTCGTCAGACCATTCTGGACTATAAGACAGAGGTTGGACTTACAGACAAGCAAGCAAAGGATATAGAGAAGTTAATCACGGACTTTCAGAAGAGGGAAAAAGAAAACAGGGATAAGATAGCAACACAGGACAAAAAGGTAAAGGAATTACTTGCAAATGAAGGAGATATGAAGGAGATAGCGAAAGGGATAAGGGAGATATACAGGTTAAGGGGAGAGATGTTGATAGATGATATTGAGACAGGAAGGAAGATAGATAACTGTCTTACAAAGGAGCAAAAGGATAAGTGGAAAGAGATAAGAAAAAGTTTACAAACAAATGTAAAAAATAACGGAGGGGAGAAGAAATGAAGAGGATATTTATTGGTTTGTTGGTGCTGGGTATGGTATTTTTTGGGAAGGGTGTTTATGCGGCTACAGTAGAGATAGGTAGTGGTGTTTTTTCTGCTACGATAAGTGGTGAATACGGGGAAGAAGTGGATTATGAAGCATATGGGGTGTATATTCAGAACGCAACACCTTCTTCTATCACACTTACACTGACAGAAGATGCAGAAGGTACAGTAAGTGCAACAGCAGCAGATAGTAGTGCCAATGCCTATGGTATTTATAGTGAGAGGAGTACAAATACTATCAATCATGCAGGTAGTTTAAATGTGTCTGCGGTATCAACAGGTGATTATGTTGCTAATGCTTATGGAGTTTTGGTAGAGATAGAAGGTGCTAAAGGAACCTTTACCAACTCCGGAGATATTACAGTAGGAGCAATAGCTACAGAAGGGGAAGGTGATAATTCAGATGCATCTGCTTATGGTGTTGTTTTGTATGATATTACAGGCCTTACCAACTCCGGGAATATCACAGTAGCAGCAACCGCATATGATGAGGCATATGCCGTTGGTGTTGACGCCTTTACTATTACAACACTCACCAACTCAGGGGATATAACAGTAACAGCAGAAGGTGATGATGCAAATGCTATGGGTATATTTGCTCTTAGTGACATTACAAACCTTACCAACTCCGGGGATATAACAGTAATAGCAGAAGGCAATAATGCATATGCTGCTGGTGTTGTTGCCGGCGGGTTTATGTTGGAGGGAACAGGCAGTATCGCCAATCTTGAAAATACAGGCAATATAACAGCAGAAGCGACAGCATACGGTGGAGATGCATTTACTATGGGTGTTTTTGCTTTTGGTATAGATAGATTTACCAACTCAGGGGATATAACAGCAACATCAACAGTAATATCTGGTGGTGATTCAATCGCTGCTGGTGTTACAGGTTTTATAATCACGGACTTTACAAACTCAGGGGATATAACAGCAAGCGCAAGCGGAGAAGAGGTTGATGAGGTTAATGCCTGTGCTGTCAAAGGTCTTATCCTCGGCAATATGACAAACTCAGGCAACATCACAGCAGATGCAACAGCGGAAATGAATACTGCATCTGCTTATGGAGTAAGTGGTTATAATATCACATCGCTAACAAATACTCGTTCAGGAGAGATAGGAGCAATGGCAAGGTCAGAGGATGATGCAGAGGCGTATGGGGTTAGTGTTGAGTATAAAGAAGATGAAAATGGAAATATTGAAATATCTGATGGGAATATCTCCACACTTAGTAATGCAGGCAGGATAGAGGCAACAGCAACAGGGATAGAAGCAACAGCAACAGCTGTGGATTACTATCCTTATGATGCAGAGGCCCGTGGTGTTTATGCCTATGTTGATGCTAATGCCACGGATGGGGACGTTTCTGTTGTGAGTGCCAATATATATGACCTTAACAACTCAGGGAATATCATAGCAACAGCAGAAAGTTATTGTTATGGGTATGCCTATGGTGTTTCTACCTATGTTTATGCTGCTTCTAACTCTAATGCCACTGTCCCTTATTCAGTTAAAGTTTACGGCGGGAATATCAATCTTACAAACTCAGGGGATATAACAGTCACTGCACAAACAGTGGATGTTGAAACCGATACATTTGCCTATGGGGTAGATACCTATACCCACAACTACGCTTCATATGGTGATGGAGGTGGCTATGTTGATGTATCAGGCGGGGATATCAATCTTACAAACTCAGGGAATATAACAGCAACTGCAACAGCAACAGGTGAAAGTTCTTCTGTATATGCCTATGGTGTTTCTGCCAGAACATATGCTGATGCTGATTATAATGGCTCTATAGGTGTTTCAGGTGGCAATATCAACAATCTTACAAACTCAGGGAATATAACAGCAAATGCAGAAGAAGTCACAGGTGGTAACTCTGATGTATATGCCTATGGTGTTTATACTGATATTTATGGAGAGGCAACAAATTACGCAGATGTTTCAGGTGGTAATATATCCAACCTTACAAACTCAGGGAATATAACAGCAAGGGCAACAGCCGCAGAAGAATATGAGATGCGCTCTGCTGGTATTTATACTTCTATTACTGTTTATGCCGGTGGTGAAGTAAACATTTCAGGTGGTAATATCAACAACCTTACCAATTCAAGGAATATTTTAGTAACAGCAGAAGGTGATTATTATGGGTATGCCTATGGTGTTTCTACCTATGTTTATGCTAACTCTGCTGCAAATGTATATATTTCAGGTGGTAATATCAATAACCTTACCAACACAGGGGATATAATAGTAACAGCAAAAGCATCTGAAAGTGATGAGGTGTATGCCTATGGTGTTTCTACTTATATTGATGGGTATTCCTCTAATAGTAATGTCACTAATGATGGTGGAAATATCAACAACCTTAAAAATTCAGGGGATATTTTAGTAACAGCAGAAGGTATGTATAACGTATATGCTTATGGTGTTTCTGCTGAGTCTTATACTAATAATGCCGGCGCCGAGAATTACGGTGGAAATATCTATGGGTTTGACAACTCAGGGAATATCATAGTAACAGCAGAAGGTGATTATTATGGGTATGCCTATGGTGTCACTGCCTGGTCTTCTGGAAATAGTAGTATTACAGATTTTGTCAATTCAGGGGATATTGTGGCATTGGCAACAGCAACCGACGGTAGGGCAGGTGCTGTAGGGGTAGGTGCTGCTACGATTACAGATTTTGTTAACTCAGGTGATATAACAGCAAGGGCAGTGGGTTTGTATGAAGCAAGTGCGGCTGGAGTTGTTGCTGAGGTGGATACATTCCTTGGGACATTTACCAACACTGGTAATATCACTGCCAGTGGAGAGATTTCCGACAGTAGTGGTAGTTTGGAAGTAGTAGGAATACTTGGTAGCGGTAGTTCTAACCCTGACAATCCCACTACTATGGTCAATGCAGGCCGGATCCTTGTTTCAGGGACATCCCCTGAGGAGTATACGGGTGGTTATAGAGATATAGCAGGAATAGTAATCACAGGAGGTAATGTGGTCTTATCCAATCCTGGGGAGATAAGGGTTGAAAGTAATGTTGACTGCTGGGATACGGGTATAGAAGCAAGGACTCTTGTAATTAGAGGTAGTGCGAATGTGACCCTTGATGATAAGTTTGCTATTACCTTTGGCTCACCCGGTATAGCCCCTGAACTTAAACCGATAGCTTTAGAGAGTGGAACATTAGACCTCAATGATACAACCTTAATTGTCCGTGCAGACAGCAGGAACTTAAAGTTTGATACAGAATACTCCATTGTAGAAAATAACGCTGGAACAATTAACGGTGAATGGGCGCTGGAGTTAGAGCGTGGATATGCTAATAAGAGTGTGGTGGTTAACTGGGTTGATGATGGAGATAGAGGTGAGGGTGCAGCGGTTATCTTCAGTTATGACCCGACAGCAGATGATAGTGAGAATGTATTAGCACCTGCATTAGGTGGATTAGAAGGAGCACCGATAATAGCGTCAGTGATAGGTGGGCAGATAATGTCATACTCACCTTTCAATGTAAGTTCACTGCTTGTCAAGGGAGATAGAAAGTCAGTACTGCTGGCATCCTCAGGTGTAAGTGATGAAGGGCTACCTGGATTAGGAGCAACAAAGCAGTATAAAGGAATCTGGTTTATGCCTGTCTATACAAAGATAAACGACGATGGTATTGGCTTTGATGCGAATGCATACGGTATAGCCATTGGTATGGGTGGCAAGGTAACAGAGACATCTTACTTTGGTGGATATGCTGGCTATGTAAGGTCCAACCTTGACTTTAATATTGACTCCGGGGATACAGAGGAGCAGGATATATTCATAGGTGGGCTTAACTTTATGTATGGTCCTATGCCGTGGTATATCAGGTTCAATGGATTGGGCTATTATGCAACCCATTCCTATAAAGGATATACAGGTGTAAACTATGAGTATGATGAGAAGGCGGACTACAACAGTTTAGGTTGTGATATAGAGTTAGCAGTAGGAGGCAATATTGGTAATGGAGTGAGGTTTATACCTGAGGCAGGCCTGGCATATCAGTACAGCAGTGCGGATAGTTTCAGGACAGATGTTTCTGCTGCTCCTTCCTGGGAGCGTGATATAAAGCCAGATGATGTTAGTATGTTTAAGGCACTCGCTGGCTTGAGTTTAGTAGGAGGAATAGGGACACCGACACAGTTTTATGGAAGCGCAAGGTTAGAGTATGCGTTAAGTGGTAATGAAATCTCTGCAGTGAATGCTCTTGTAGGCGGGACAGAGTTTGATATAGAAAAGGATTTAAGTGATACAACATGGGTATTACAGGCAGGGCTTAACCATGAGTTTGGTAATAACTGGAGTTTAGAGTTTGGCTTGAGGGGAGACATAAACCAGGACTACAAGGCATATACAGGCAGGTTATTCTTCAGGCATAGTTTCTAAAGAGATTGGGTGAAGGGGGAAGATAGAGGGCTGTGAAACATCAGCCCTCTATCTTTTATTAAATACCCCCATCAAATTTTTTGGTGTTGACAGGAAAATTTTTGCAGGGTATAATAAGTTGTCTCTGGCAACCATGGCGAAAGGGAAACACCCGTTCCCATCCCGAACACGGCCGTTAAGCCTTTCAGCGCCGATGGTACTGCATCTGAAAGGATGTGGGAGAGTAGGTGTTGCCAGAGACATTTTTTATTTCTCACCTTCTTAAAAATCTGGTATAATATAACCATAAAGAAGACACAGAGGGACAAGGTTGCCCCCTCTACCCTGTGGGGCTACAAAATCCCCCCTTTGAAAAAGGGGGATGAAGGGGGATTTGAAATCTCCCCCAACCCCTCTTTACAAAAGAGGGGAAGGAATACCCCCACCCTTTCCCTCCCCCCTCTGAGGGGGAGGGTGAAGGTGGGGGGAAAGGAATAATTAGCCAAAATTGGCAGAACCAAAGTTATTTTACAGGAGGAGAAATGGGGAAGGTGTTTAACATAGGAATCTTTGGACCGAACAAGGCAGGAAAGACATTGCTTGTAGAGGCGATGCTTCACAAGACAGGGATGATTGAAAAGATGGGTGGTATAGATGGCACACCCACAACAATGGATTATGATAAGGAAGAGATTGAGAGACAGATGGGAATTAATCTCTCTGTGGGCTATATAAAGAAGGGTAGTGATATCCTTTATATCCTTGATACCCCTGGATATATGGACTTTATAGGAGAACAGATTGCAGGGCTTGAGTCCTGTGATATAGCAGTGCTTGTTTTATCTGCAGGTGAAGGGGTGAGCACAGGCGCAGAAAAGATGTGGGAACTTATAAAGGAAAGGAAAAAGCCCACCATTATCTTTATAAGTAAACTTGATACCCCTGAACTTTCTTTTGATAACCTGTGGAAGGAGCTCATATCTATACTGGGCAAAAATCTTTTTCCTGTCACAGTCCCCATCTATCAGAACAACCAGATGGCAGGGGTAGCAGACATTCTTGATAAAAAAGCAGTTGATGACCCTGCCTTTCAGAAATATGCACAGCAGACAATGGATGTGATTGCTGAACTGGATGATGCACTGATGGAAAGGTATCTTGAAGGAGCGGATATATTTTCTGAGGATATAGCGGGCTATATAAAAAAGGGGCTTATTGAAGGGAAGATTATCCCTGTATTTTCAGGTGTGCCTGTCAGCCAGACAGGTATAGATGAGTTTATCTCCTTTATATTTAAGTATCTTCCATCCTCTGCAGAGATGCCGCCTTTTAAGGTGTTGCAGGATGGGCAGGAATTGTTGATGGAAAGGAAAGAGGAAGGGCCATTGGCAGGAATTGTTGTAAAGACAATCATTGACCCATTTGCAGGTAAACTTTCATATCTCAGGGTATTTTCAGGCAAACTGAAGGCAAACTCCCAGGTGTTTAACAGTAGCAAAAACGCAAAGGAAAGGATAGGACAGTTGTTGAGGGTTCAGGGTAAGAAGCAGGAGCCGGTCCCTGAGGCAGGTCCTGGTGAGGTAATAGCAGTTGCAAAACTCTCCAGTGCACAGGCATTTGATACTTTCTGTGAACAAAACACACCTGTAAGATTCCCAGTGCCTTCAATTCCTGAGGGTGCGGTTTCTTACTCTATAAAACCAAAGGTTAAGGGAACTGAAGATAAGTTAGGCAATGCCATAGGAAGAATCTCCGAGGAAGACCCTACCATCAGGGTATTCAGGGATGAGGAGACAGGGGAGACCATTATATCTGGTATGGGAGACCTCCATATTGATATAGCAGTAAATAAGTTTAAGGAGAAGTTTGGTGTGGAAGTGGAAAAGGGTATACCGAAGATTGCCTATAAGGAGACCATAACAGCAGTAGCAGATGCAGAAGGGAAACATAAGAAGCAGACAGGTGGCAGGGGTCAGTATGGACACTGTTTTATCAAGGTTGAGCCACTTCCCAGAGGAGGTGGCTTTGAGTTTGTTGATGAGATTGTTGGAGGTGCTATACCAAGGCAGTTTATTCCTTCTGTTGAAAAGGGGGTAAGGGAGGCAATGAAGAAGGGTGTGCTTGCACACTACCCTGTTGTTGATATAAGGGTTCGGCTTTATGATGGCTCTTACCATGTTGTTGACTCTTCTGATATTGCATTCCAACTGGCTGGAATTCTGGCTTTACAGAAGGCGTTACAGCAGGCAAGCCCTGTTTTACTTGAGCCGATTGTCAATGTGGAGATAAGGATACCTCAGGAGTTTGTAGGGGATGTCATAGGCACCATCAATGCAAAGAGAGGCAGGGTGCTTGATATGGTTGCTTCAGGAAGAAACCATATAGTTAAGGCACAGGTGCCACTTGCTGAGATGGCAAACTATACCAATGAGTTGAGGTCAATAACAAGTGGAAGAGGGACATATACAATGGCATTTTCGCATTATGAGGAAGTACCTAACCACATAGCGACAAAGATAATAGAAGAGAGAAAAAGGGAGAGGGAAGCACAGCAATAATGGAAAGGATAGAGATAGAGGGCATTATCTTTAATCTTATGGACTACTCACCTGTGGTGATATTAAAAGGCGAGAAAGGGAAGGTATTACCGATTGTGGTGGGTATATTTGAGGCGCAGTCCATCCTTTTTGTCCTTGAAGAGGCATCATTTCCCAGACCACTTACCCATGACCTGATAAAAAATATCATAGAAAACCTTGGGTGGAACTTATTGCGGATGGAGATATACACACTTAAAAAGAATATATATTATGCAAGGTTGCTCCTGAAAAAAGGAGAAGAAGTAAAGGAGATTGACTGCAGACCAAGTGATGGCATTGCCATTGCATTGAGGTTTAATGCACCGATGTTTGCTGATGAGTCACTTCTTTCTGATATAGAGATAGTGAAGGCATATGAAGGGAAGAAGTTTGTAAAGGCAAACAGGGCAGATAAACCCATAACCAAAAAAGAGGCAGAAGAGTTCAGGAAGTTTATTGAAAATATCAGTGCAAAGGAGTTCTGGGAAAAACTGAAAAAAGAGTAAGGGGGAGGGACTATGTCAGGACATTCAAAGTGGCACAGTATCAAGCATAAAAAGATGGCGACAGATGCAAAGAAGGGGAAGATATTTACCAAACTTATCAGAGAGATAATGATGGCAGCAAAGACAGGTGGTGGTAACCCTGATACAAACCCGCGGTTAAGGATGGTAATAGAGAAGGCAAAGAGTTTGAATATGCCCAATGATAATATCCAGAGGGCAATAAAGAAAGGGCTCGGTGAAGAGGGAGGAGTCCAGTTAGAACAGGTTACCTATGAGGGCTATGCTCCCGGTGGTGTGGCTGTATTTGTGGAGGTGCTTACAGATAATAAAAACAGGAGTGCTTCAGAGATAAGGGCTATCTTCTCCAGGCACAACGGAAACTTAGGCGGTGCTGGTAGTGTTGCCTGGCTCTTTGAGAGAAAAGGGGTTATAACTGTTAAAAAGGAAGGTGTAAAAGAAGATGAACTGCTGGAGATTATTCTGGATGCAGGGGCAGAGGATATGAAGGCAGAGGATGATACCTATGAGATTATCACTTCCCCTGAAAAATTTGATAATGTGAAGAAGACACTGAGTGAAAAGAATATCCCGATGGATGAAGCCACCATTACATTTGTTCCCAAAAACACTGTGAGGGTTGAAGGTAAGACCGCGGAGCAGGTGTTAAAACTCCTTGAGGCACTGGAAGACCATGATGATGTGCAGGGTGCCTATGCCAATTTTGATATACCTGATGAGATAGTTAATGCGGTCTCTTCAGAGTGAAATGATACAAAAGATATTAGGAGTTGACCCTGCTGTTAACAGGGTGGGTTATGGACTTGTTGAAGTGCGGGATAAGAGCCTAGCGGTATTATCTACAGGGGTAATTGTCTCTGCTGCCTCATCTTCCTATTACCAGAAGATTACTAACCTGATAGAAAAGTTTGATAGAGTCATTGACAGGTTCTTGCCTGATATAGTGGTGATTGAAGAGATATATGTCGGTAAAAATGCGAGGATTGCCTTGAAGATAGGGCAGATAACAGGGCTTCTCATCGCTTCTTCTGTCAGAAGAAGTCTTCCCTTTCACCTGATCTCACCTGCAGAAGTAAAGGAGTCCCTCACAGGCAGTGGCATAGCAACAAAACAGCAGGTTCAGTTTATGCTGGAACATATAACCGGTTACAGGAGTTTTAAGAATACGGACGAAAGTGATGCTGTTGCAGTGGCGGTCGCATACTTACAGCATAAAAAAGAATATGATTTACTATATATACGGTAAACTCGTCTCAAAATCACCTACTAGTGTGGTGGTGGAAAATAATGGCATAGGATATACTCTTAATGTATCCCTTGAGACATCCCGTTCGCTCGGAAATGAAGGGGATGATGTCCACCTTTTTACATATCAACTTATACGGGAAGAAGAGATTCAGTTATACGGGTTTGCTACAGAAAAGGAAAGGGATGCATTCCTTATGCTTATTGCTGTTCCTGGTGTTGGTCCAAAGGTGGCTTTGAGGATTCTATCAGGGCTTACAACAGATGAGTTATATCAGGCAATCCTATCAGAGGATACATCTACCTTTACAGAGGTTCCGGGCGTCGGGAAGAAGACAGGGGAACGGCTGATAGTGGAGCTTAAACAGAAGATAGAAAAACTGCCTGTCGTACCCGGTAAAGAAGAAAAGATGGAAAGGGATATATTCACAGGTGCTGTGGAGGCACTTATTGTTTTAGGGTATAAGAGGAAGGATGCGGTGGGTGCGGTAAGCAAGGTGATGAAGGATGTAGCAAAAGGTATGAGTATAGAAGAGGTAATAAAAGAAGCGCTTAAGAGGGCATAAATGGAAAAGGAAAGGGTAACATCACCTGTTGCGGTTAATGAGGACAAAAAGTATGAGAATGCGCTAAGGCCCTTAAGTTTTGCCGAGTTTGTTGGACAGGACAAGGTAAAGGAAAACCTTGAGGTCTTTATAAAAGCCGCAAAAGAACGAGGGGATGTATTAGACCATGTTCTCTTCCATGGACCACCAGGGATAGGCAAGACCACACTTGCATATATCATAGCCAATGAGATGGGGGTAAGTATAAGGGCAACATCAGGTCCTGTGATAGAAAGGGCAGGAGACCTTGCAGGAATACTTACCAACCTTGAGGAAGGGGATATACTTTTTATAGATGAGATACACCGGCTTCCACGAACAATTGAAGAATACCTTTACAGTGGTATGGAAGAGTTCTGTATAGATATTGTCATCGGAGAGGGTCCCAAGGCAAGGTCAGTAAAGATTCCGCTAAAAAAGTTTACTCTTGTTGGGGCAACAACAAGGATAGGACTTCTGACATCACCGCTAAGGAACAGGTTTGGTATCATGCACCGTCTGGACTACTATACCACCGAGGAAATTAAGGCAATAGTCAAAAGGGCAGCAGGCCTTCTCAAGACAGAGATAACAGAGAAAGGGGCAGAGGAGATAGCAAAACGGTCAAGGGGAACTCCAAGGGTGGCAAACCGTCTTCTCCGTCGTATCAGGGACTATGCACAGGTAAAGGGAACCGGTGTGATAGATGATGCGATTGCAAGGCATGCACTTGATAAGATGGATGTTGATGAAGAGGGTTTAGATGAGATGGATAAGAAGATTCTGGAGGTGATTATTACAAAGTTTGGAGGCGGACCTGTAGGGCTGAAGAGTTTAGCCATCGCAGTTGGTGAGGAGACAGATACCATAGAAGAGGTTTATGAGAGTTTTCTTGTGAGGAAAGGGTTTATAAAGAAGACATCACAGGGAAGGGTTGTTACTCCACTTGCCTATAAACATCTCGGTATGGAACTTCCTGATACACACAAGGAAAGCACCAACCTTTTTTAATATGCTTAAGGCAATAAATCTTAAGAAAAAATTCGGGAAAAAGGAAGCAGTTAAAAATATCTCCATCAGTGTAGAGAAAGGAGAAATCGTTGGACTTTTGGGACCCAATGGTGCAGGTAAGACAACAACATTTGAGATGATAGTGGGCTTTTTACATCAGGATGGGGGTCAAATCCTGCTTGAAGATAAGGATATATCCTTTATGCCTGTATGGCAACGTGCGAGGGAAGGGCTTTTATACCTGCCACAGGAAATCTCCCTATTCAACAAACTTACAGTAGAAGAGAATATCTATATCATCCTTGAGGAGTATTACAGGGACAAAAAACAGATGGAAGAGGTATGCCATACAGCCCTTAAGAAGGTAGGGCTTTTTGATATGAGGAGGCATATCGCAGGGACACTTTCTGGTGGAGAGAAGAGGCGGCTGGAGATAGGCAGGTCTCTCACGCTTAACCCGAAGTTTTTTCTACTTGATGAGCCATTTTCAGGTATAGACCCGAAGACCGTATATGAACTTCAGGATACAATAGTTGGACTTAAGAAAGACAACATAGGTATTGTCCTTACAGACCACAATGTCCGTGATGCGCTAAAGATTACAGACAGGGCATACCTGATACATAAGGGAGAGATTCTTGTAGAAGGTACACCTTCTGAAATTCTTGCACACCCTGACTCAAGAAAGGTATATTTTGGTGAGAGGTTTGAGATATGAGAGGAAAATTGAATATCCTTCCGGCCCACATAGCAATTATTATGGATGGCAATGGAAGGTGGGCAAAGAAAAGAGGCCTTCCGAGGATTATGGGGCATAAGGAAGGTATCAAGGCGGTTAAAAGGGTGGTGAAGGCAGCAAGGAAGTATGGTATTAAGTACCTTACACTCTATTCCTTCTCCACAGAAAACTGGAAGAGGCCAGAAGAAGAGGTTAGGTTCCTCTTTCGCCTTATGGAAGAGCGGCTGCAGGTTGAGGGAAAGAACCTGCACAAAAATAATGTAAAGGTCTTATTTATAGGGAGAAGGGACAACCTTCCCAGTGTACTCCAGAAGATAATGAATGACATTGAAAAACTTACAAAAAACAATACAGGGCTGAACCTTATATTTGCCATCAATTACGGAAGCAGACAGGAGATAGTGGATGGAGTGAGAAAGATTATTGCAGAAGGGACAAAAAAGATAACAGAAGAAGATATAACAAACCATCTCTGGACAGTAAATATCCCTGACCCTGACCTTATCATAAGGACATCAGGTGAGAAGCGACTCAGTAACTTCCTCCTCTGGCAGGCGGCATATAGTGAACTTTATTTTACACCGGTTCTCTGGCCTGACTTTACAGAGGCGGACCTTTTGAAGGCACTCTTTGACTTTCAGAGAAGGAAGAGGCGGTTCGGGGGTGTGCAGTGAAAAAGATTGTCATACTGGGAAGCACTGGTACTATAGGACAGAATACACTTGAGGTAGTAAGGCAGAACAGGAAGAGGTTTAAGGTTCTCGGGCTTGCCTGTCAGTCCAGTAAAGAACTCCTTGCCAGCCAGATAGAAGAGTTCTCTCCTGAATATGTCTACATTGAAGAAAGGGACGCCTCCTTTGAAAAAAGGTTCAGGGGTGTAAGGTTTCTGGATGGGGATAAAGGGCTTGAGGACATAGCAACACTGAAAGAGGCAGATGTTATTGTCTGTGCTATCCCGGGCATAAAGGCACTGAAGGCAGTTATAGCAGCAATAAAGAAAAAAAAGACCATCGGGCTTGCTACAAAAGAGGTGCTTGTTGTCGCGGGTGACATTATAAAGAAACTGGCAAGAAGTTATGGTACAAGGATTCTTCCTGTGGATAGTGAGCATAACGCACTCTTTCAGGCACTAAGTGGAGTAAAAAAACGGGATATAGCAAAGGTGTATCTTACTGCTTCAGGTGGCCCTTTTTATGGTATGAAGGGAAAAGAAGATGTTTCAATAGAGGATGTCCTTGCACACCCTGTATGGAAGATGGGTAAAAAGATAACAGTGGACTCAGCAACAATGATGAACAAGGCATTTGAGGTTATTGAGGCACATCATCTATTCGGGCTTCCATCAGAGAAGATAGATGTCCTTGTACATCCTGAGGCAGTTGTCCATGGTATGGTGGAACTGATAGATGGCACAATAAAGGGTATATTTTCTGTCCCTGATATGAAGTTTCCGATAAGTTTTGTTCTTAATTATCCTGAAAGAGTCCCATCCTGCTGGAGTTATGTTGACTTCGGGAAGATGGGAATATTGCACTTTTACCCTGTGGACAGGAGAGAGCTATGGTTTTCACTTGCACTTGAAGCAATAGAAAAAAAAGGGTCTTTTCCTGTTGTCCTCAATGGTGCGAATGAGGAGGCGGTCTCCCTTTTTCTTAAAGGGGATATAAGGTTTGGGGATATACTGCCCCTTGTAAAAAAGGTTGTTGATAGCCATACATACAGAAAAAATATCTCACTTGATGATATCTTTCAGATTGACAGATGGGCAAAAGAAAAGACAAAAGAATTAACAGGAGATAAAAGATGATACTTTCTATTCTGTCGGTGCTTATACTTTTCTCTGTTATTATCCTTGTCCATGAGACAGGCCACTTCCTTGCAGCCAGAAGGGTTGGTATCAGGGTGGAGAAGTTTTCCCTTGGTTTTGGTCCGAAGGTCTTTGCTGTTAAAAGGGGTGATACCGTATATCAACTGTCCCTCCTTCCTTTCGGTGGATATGTAAAACTTGCAGGGGAGGAAGATAGTGTAGAAAAGGAAACATATGAGGAGTGGGAGTATATGGGGCAAAGTCCAGGGCACAGGAGCCAGGTAATCGTTGCTGGTTCCCTCGGTAATCTTGTCCTTGCATTTTTGCTGCTCATCCCTGTCTTTATCATAGGGGTGCCTGGATATGACGGGACGAAGATTGGCTCATTTGTTAAGGGATTTCCTGCTGAGACATCAGGTCTTAAGGTTGGAGATGAGGTCCTTGAGGTAGATGGGGTTGCCTGCAAGGAGTGGTTTGATGTCCTTGTGAATATCAGAAAGGCAGTAGATAGTTCTCCTTCAACACCCGTTGAACTTACTGTAAAAAGGGATAATGAGATAATGAAGGTAAAGGTTATGCCTGCCCCTTATAAGGAAGAAGTTCCGGGTGGAAAGCCACTATATATCCTCGGCATCTCACCTATGGAAAAGGTAGAGCGATATGGTTTTGGGCAAGCAGTTGTCAGGGCATCTATAGAGTTCAAGAATATACTCCGTAGTATCTTTATAGCCATAAAGATGCTGTTGACAAGGCAGGCATCACCAAGGCAACTATCAGGACCTATAGGTATTGCAAGGTGGGGGGCTGAGATAGCCCGTGCAGGAATAAGCAGGTTCCTCTATTACATGGCATTTATAAGTATAAACTTAGGGGTAATCAATATTTTGCCTTTCCCAGTGCTTGATGGCGGACACCTTGTTGGACTTGCGGGGGAAAGGATTATAGGAAGAAGGCCTTCAAAAAAGATGCTGGAATGGTCGGGCTATATCGGTTTTATACTGATTATATGTCTGGCACTCTATGCCACCTATAATGATATATTGCGGGTGCTGGAAGAGATGGTTGCAGGCAGGAAAGGGGGGTAGGAAAGGGAATGGGAAATCTGTCTCACGACAGGTGCTACGGTACAGACAAAACCACGCAGAAATCGGGCTACGGCGAACTCACCCGAAAAATTCCCCCTTTGCAAAAGGGGGATACAGGGGGATTTTTAAAATCTCCCCTAACCCCTCTTTACGAAAGAGGGGAGAACACCCCCACCCTGTCTTGCCCTTCGGGCTTCGGTCAACGGGCTCACCGTCTCGCCCT
>Ga0078972_1006223_pt1 | contig 28756 bp, 21 predicted proteins | sample YelNatPaOPGAMG01_FD_67568 | JGI IMG/M metagenome (GOLD analysis project Ga0078972, IMG submission 67568) | Hot spring thermophilic microbial communities from Obsidian Pool, Yellowstone National Park, USA - OP-RAMG-01 (SPADES assembly) (version 2) | ecosystem: Environmental > Aquatic > Thermal... | reverse complement strand
CCGGTGCAGGCCCTCATGGACTACCCTACCGCTGGCGCCCTCTTACCTGGAAATACGAAGGTAAATCATACTTTAACGAACGTGCCACCGCTACCCAGCAAACCGGTTTCTCGTTTGTTGCGCAAATGCGCAGCTGGTTACCCGATGCCGTTGGTGGAATCTTCTGGTTCAGCGTTGATGATGCTGCTTCAACCGTTTACTTCCCCGTTTACTGTAGCGTTACTTCAGTGCCCGAAGCCTATGCTGAGGGTAGAGGTGATATGCTTACCTACTGCGACGATTGCGCATTCTGGGTATTCAACAAGGTATCGAACTTTGCCTATCTGCGCTACGATCTTATGATACAGGACATCAAAAAAGTTCAAAACGAATTGGAAAATCGCTTCATTTCGCAAACTGAAATTGTTGACCAAACCGCCCTCAAACTTTTAGAAACCAACAAGGATGAGGCCGTAAAATTCCTTACCGATTACACCGTTAACACAGGTAACTATGTAGTTGCCCGCTGGGAAAAGCTGTTCCAGTTCCTTTTAATGAAGTTCATGGATGGAAACGTTAAGCAGGAAGACGGCAAAGGTGGGCTAAAATACAACGAGCACAATTACTGTCCCGCCCCTGTTAATAATCCTCAATATCCCGATTGGTGGAAGAAAAACGTAATTGATGCTACAGGCAACAAACTGGCAGTTCCAGAGGGTGCTGCAAGTCACTAATTTTTTCAATACAAAAAAAAGAGCAATCGGTTAACGGTTGCTCTTTTTTTTATTCTACGATCAAATTCTGATGTTAACACAATCTTAATTTTTATAGCATGTCCTTCAATTTATTGAAAGTCATGCAGCAGGTTTATCAATTTAATCGTATTTTTAGAATGTCAACCAAAACATCAACTCAAATGGATAAAATGGGAAATCACCCTAAAACCGATTACTCAAGATTGGTAATGGGATTATTGCTGATTCTATTAGCTGGCTTATTGCTTATTGACAACTTCGATTTGTATCCGGTGGACTGGGGCAAATACATTTTTACCTGGCAAACACTACTGATTGTTATAGGCTTAATTCTATTTCCAAATCGTGGAAATAGAACAACGGGAACTGTGCTAATTGCCATTGGTGCATTTTTCCTGGCAGCAAAGTTTTACGAGTTGCCCGTTTCGGTAAGTAAACTTTTCTGGCCTGCAGTAATTCTGTTTATTGGCATCTCGTTGCTATTTGGGAGTCGAAAGCGGAATTGGCACCCCTACAAAACCGGCGAAGTAAATGATGATCTTATTGATGATGTATCCATTTTTGGCGGATCGGACCAAAAGTTTACCTCACAGCAATTCAAGGGTGGTAAAATCACGAATATTTTCGGTGGTTCAACCATCGATTTAAGCAGTGCAAGGCTTGAACCAGGCATGAACGTTGTTGATTTGCTTTGCATTTTTGGGGGTTCAAAGCTTATTATCCCTTCGGAATGGCGAGTAAAAGTTGAGGTAACCTCAATTTTTGGAGGTGTTTCCGATAAACGGAAACTACCCCAAACTCTTCCCGACAATGCCCCTGAATTAGTGCTAAAAGGGTTAGTGCTCTTTGGAGGTGTCGAAATCAAAAGCTTTTAAGGCTAAAGATTGATAATAGCAAGAGGCTGACGATGATGTCAGCCTTTTTCCATTATTCAAAAAAAGTAGCTTTCAAACACATTGTTTACGCTTGCTACTTTTGTATAATTCCGCTACGTTTGTGTTAAATGCAAAATGTTAAACCATAAACGTATTAAAATGATTACCAACGAGTTGATAAACCCCAAGGGAATAGTGGTTGTTGGTGGTTCCGACGACGTTCAGAAACCTGGCGGTAAAGTCCTAAAAAATTTAATCGACAATCATTTTAAAGGAAACCTCTACGTGGTAAATCCAAAAGCCGATGAGGTTCAGGGTGTAAAATCGTTTCGCGATGTTGCCGATTTACCCCAAGTTGATCTGGCCATATTAGCCATAGCGGCTAAGTTTTGCCCACAAACGGTGGAGGTTTTGGCTACACAAAAGGGAACCAAGGCTTTCATTATCCTCTCAGCCGGATTTCATGAGGAGAGTGAGGAAGGAGCAAAGCTTGAGCAACAAATTGTTGATACCATAAACCGCACGGGCGGTTGCCTTATAGGCCCCAATTGTATTGGCGTAATGAACACCAATTATGCCGGTGTTTTTACAACGCCTATTCCAAAATTCGACCCCAAGGGTGTTGATTTTATTTCGGGTTCTGGAGCCACTGCGGTATTTATTATGGAATCAAGTATTCCGCGAGGTCTAACATTCAACAGCGTTTACTCTGTGGGCAATAGCGCCCAAATTGGCGTTGAAGAGGTGCTTGAATACCTAGATAATACTTTTGACCCACAAAAAAGTTCACGGGTAAAACTTCTTTACGTTGAAAGTATTAACAAGCCTCAAAAGCTTCTTAAGCATGCCCAATCGCTCATAAGAAAGGGTTGTAGGATTGCTGCAATAAAAGCCGGTAGTTCATCGGCAGGGAGCCGTGCAGCATCGAGCCATACCGGGGCACTCGCCAGCAGCGATGTGGCGGTTGATGCGCTATTTCGCAAAGCGGGAATTGTTCGCTGCTATGGCCGCGATGAACTGGCCACAGTGGCTTCAATCTTCATGCATCCTGAACTGAAGGGAAAGAATATTGCCGTTATTACCCATGCTGGCGGGCCAGCCGTTATGCTTACCGATTCACTATCGAACAATGGACTTGAGGTTCCACCAATCGAAGGGCCCAAGGCAAAAGAACTGCTTACCAAGTTATTCCCAGGCTCATCGGTGGCTAACCCTATCGACTTTCTGGCTACCGGCACAGCCGAGCAGTTAGGCTTTATTATTGATGCCTGCGAAAAGGATTTCGATAATATCGATGCCATGATAGTTATTTTCGGTAGTCCCGGACTATTCCCCGTTTACGACGTTTACGACCTGCTTGATGAAAAGATGAAGGTTTGCCGCAAACCCATATTCCCTGTTCTCCCCTCGGTTATGAACGTAAAGAATGAGATTGAACACTTTATTGCTAAAGGACGAATTTTCTTCCCCGATGAGGTGTCGCTGGGTAATGCACTGGCAAAAATATACCACACGCCAAAACCTGCACCTGAAAAACTTACTTTACCTAAGGTTGATGAAAAAGCCATTCGCGAGGTTATAGATAAAAGCAATAATGGCTACCTAACACCCAATGCAGTTCAGCGGCTGCTCGATGCTGCCGGAATACCCCGTGCGGGCGAAGCAGTTGTTACCTCTGCCAACGATGCTGCTAAAGCAGCCGAGGAATTAGGTTTCCCCGTGGTTATGAAGGTAGTTGGCCCTGTGCACAAGTCAGACGTTGGCGGAGTAGTGTTAAACGTGAAAGATGCCGAAACGGTTCGAAAAGAGTTTGACCGAATGATTAAGATTAAGGATACTACGGCCATCCTCATTCAGCCAATGCTTAAGGGAGTTGAACTTTTTGTTGGTGCAAAACGCGAAGATAAGTTTGGACACATGGTGCTTTGCGGACTCGGCGGTATTTTCATCGAGGTGCTTAAAGATGTTAAGGCTGCCCTTGCTCCAATTGATACCAACGAGGCGCTCAGCATGATTCAAGGGCTTAAGGGTTACGGCATAATGAAGGGCGCAAGGGGACAAGAGCCTGTAAATGAACCAATATTTGCCGAAATAGTTAGCCGTATATCGGCATTACTTACTGTTGCACCCGAGATTTTTGAGATGGACCTTAATCCCTTGCTAGGCTCAAAGGATAAAGTGGTAACCGTGGATGCACGCATTAGGATTGAAAAAGAATAAACCATGAACCTCAAAGAAAAATGGAAAAGCCTTTCGGCCAATGAGAAAATGATGATTGGACTTGCCATTATCCTTATCATACTCATTTCTACACGCTATGAGTATATATGGGAACAGGTAAAGGCTGGTTTTGGACGATATTTTAACCACTAAAACTGAACAAGGTGAAACGAATAGATTTATACGTATTAGCAGGAACCGTATTGTTCCTGCTTCCCTTTTTTGTGTCGGAAACGGTTTACAACTTTTATGTTGATTTTAACGCTAATCATGGAATGGTAACCAGCTTCATAAAGTTTGCCCTACTGGCAACCTTTGGCGAAGCAATCGGGTTAAGGATTAGAACTGGCAACTACAATCAACCCGGTTTTGGGCTGTTGCCAAGGGCAGTTGTATGGGGCTTCCTGGGACTTACCATAAAGTTAGCCTTTGTGCTTTTTGCAACGGGTGTGCCAGCATTCCTAACCTACATGGGTATGGAAAATGCCTCGCAAGCCATTAAGAGCGATTTTACGGTAGCCAAAGTTTTGGTTGCTTTCAGCATCAGCCTATTTATGAATATTATATACGCCCCGGTAATGATGACACTTCATAAGGTTACCGATACGCACATTATGAACAACGGCGGAACCCTTACATGCCTGATAAAGCCCATACATTTTGGCGAAATTCTTGCTTCAATAAACTGGAAGGTTCAATGGAGTTTTGTTTTTGCTAAAACAATACCTTACTTCTGGATACCGGCTCATACCATCACATTCCTTTTACCTGCCGATTTTCAGGTTCTATTTGCAGCCGTTTTGAGCGTAGCATTAGGAATTTTCCTTGCAGTGGCAAGCCTTAAAGGCAGTGGCAAATAAATATCTGATAAAAAAATGTTATATTTACATCATCCGAAATACTTTGAGATATGAAAAAACGAATTGGAATATTTTACGGACCAACAGGAGGTTCAACCGAGAAGGTGGCTCAGCTAATAGCCAAAGAACTTGGAGCGATAGCTGACTTACATCCCATAAAAGAAGCAACGCCTTCAATAGTAAATAATTACGATATTATCATTTTTGGATGCTCAACCATCGGCAGTGAGACATGGAATGGGGAGTCCTCAGTTTCAGATTGGGATAATTTCAGGCCTGAACTGAAAAAAATACAGGTTCAAGGTAAACTCTTTGCCTTTTTTGGAACGGGCAATTCGGTTACCTATCCTCGAAATTTTGTGGATGCAATGGGCGTGCTTGCCAAAGATTTAATTGCTCAGGGAGCAAAAGTGATAGGCCAATGGCCTACCGATGGTTATAACTTTACTGATTCCGAAGCGTTGATTGATGGCAAGTTTATCGGCCTACCAGTAGATGAAGATTACGAAGCCGACAAGACCAATGTTCGAGTAAAAGAATGGGTCGAATTGGTTAAAAAGTCTATCTAATTCCCGATAAAAAAGTAAGAGCCACAGTGTGGCTCTTTTCTTTTGAATATCAACCTTTATGGTAATGAATTCTTAAAATTCTGGTATCGGTCGGCATAGGTATTACCAGTTTTGCTACCAAGGCTCTTCCATACATCATCAATATTCTTGAGTCGGTTCTCATCCGAAGGATGGGTGCTCAGGAATTCAGGAATTTTTTGGGTGGAGCCCAACATCTTTTCAAAAAAGCCAGCCAGCTCGTGGGGATGGTAATCGGTATCGCAAAGGTAGGTTACAGCGTATTTGTCGGCCTCATACTCGTTATCGCGGCTATACTTGAGCATGGTTCCGCCAAGGGCTAACTGCGATAGTATCTGCTCAAGCTGCGAAGGATTATCGCCCATAATAATGGATAGCAACATGCTAAATCCATACTGGCGAGTTAGCATTTGTGTGCTATGACGCCTGTCGGCATGGGCTATTTCGTGAGCCATAACACCGGCCAGCTGAGCCTCGTTATCTAAAAACTTTATCAGTCCGGTGTAAAAATACAGGTAACCACCGGGCGCAGCAAAAGCATTTATGACATCATCATTATGAATAATTTTCACTTGCCAGGGGAACGTTTTTGAATACCTTAAATCATCCGATTTAAGAATGGCACCCATTACCCTTTCGATATGAGTATAAGCCTCGGCATACTGTGCCCTATCAAGTATTGGGTATTCATTAGGATTTGCCAAAATTGTCGAATCGAGCTGGGCACCAAACTGGATATCCTGCTCAAGGGTAAAAAAATTGATGCCATCGTCGGAACAGCTGCTAAGCATCAGCAAACTGGTTAAAACCAGAAATATTCGTTTCATAATTCGATTTTTTAATTTAACGTAACCAACAAATTATCAGCATGATAAAAAAACATCTAACATCAACCTTAATTTGTCGAGGCAAATTTAATATATTAGCAAACAATATCAATTAGCTAAAATAAACCATTTGCCATTATGAACAAGGCATTACCTTTATAAGGTAAGCCATAGTTAAACTTGTATTTGAATCAGTAGATACAGACATTGTTCATTTTGACAAATGCTATTAATTAAACAACTTTTAGTGGTAACCTAAAATTACGGCAATTGAAATCGGAATTGGTTAATAGTTCTCGATTAAGCCTAAAAAAGATACTCTTGAGAATTTTTCTTTTCTCAGTAGTTCTTTTTTTTACAATCAGTATAGGCATTTCTTTACTATTTACCTGGATAAATCCACACTATACGTGGTTAATGGTGATAAAAAGGCATACATCGGAAGCCAATGGAGGGGCGAGCCGTTTCCGGCAACAATGGGTAAGCATCGACGAAATTTCGCCCGAGATGGTGCTTGCCGTTATTGCCGCTGAGGATAATAAATTCATGGAACATAACGGGTTTGATTGGGAATCGATAAAAAAAGCCAGAAAATATAATCAAAGGGGTAAGAAGTTGCGTGGGGCAAGCACAATATCGCAGCAAACTGCAAAAAATGTATTTCTGTGGCCTAAACGGTCGTGGGTTCGTAAAGGACTGGAAGCTTACTTCACCCTGCTTATTGAGACTTTCTGGACTAAGGAACGAATCATGGAGGTTTACCTAAACATAGCCGAAATGGGTAAAGGGATTTACGGCGCAGAGGCTGCGGCAAGAGAATACTATGGGAAACCCGCATCGCTTCTCACTCGCCACGAGGCAGCCATGATTGCCACTACCCTTCCTGCACCATCAAAACGTAACCCTGCAAGGCCAAGCAGCTACATGGTAAGCTACCAGCGAAAAATCCTGTGGAATATGTATAACATTGGAAAAATTGACCTAAACGAAACCGAACAGAAACCAACCCGATAAAATATTTTTCATGTTCAAGTTCATACGATACCATGTGTTGCCAGCTGCAATTGTTTTTACTTTTTTATTTATCCATCCCGCAAATGCTCAGTTCAACAAGGCATACTTTTTTTACAAGGGCGAGGAGTTAATTTCAAATGGAAACTATGCCGAGGCCATACCAATCCTAAACACCCTTTTAAATGCAGATTCAACTATTCACGAGGCTTGGTTCTTACGAGGCGTTGCACGTTACTATCAAAACGATTTAGTAGGATCACAAAAGGATTTTGGTAAATGTTTGAGCATTAACCCATTGTTCTCGCAGGCTTACCAGTATACTGCCATGGTTTTTGAGCAAATGGGCAAGCACCCCGAAGCTATAGAGAGCATAAAGAAAGCCATAGAGCTACGCCCCAATTCAGCCCAATACCTTTTCACCCACGGTGTGATACTTTTTCAGCAGGAAAAATATTCCGATGCCTTAGTGGCCTTTAACCATGTAATTAGGGTTGATGAACGCATACCCGATGCATGGCTGAACCGTGGAACAACCCGATTGATGCTATCCGACAGCATCGGTGCTTTAAACGATTACACTACCGCCATAAATCTTAACCCATTCAGTGCAATGCCTTACGTTCGTAGGGGTGCCCTTTACGCCCAACAAAAAAACTATTCGATAGCCATTCAGGATTTAAATCAAGCCATTGCAATTGATAGCATGCATGCTCAGGCTTACTTTACCAGAGCACTGGTTTACTACTACCAAAAAGAACTGAACCAAGCGCTTACTGATTTAAACAAGGTGTTGCAAATTGAAAGCCGCAATACGCTAGCCCTGTTTAACCGGGCAATCATAAACTATGAGATTGGCAACGCCGAAGCAGCCATCGACGATTTGACCCGACTATCATCAATTATCCCTACAAATGTGCTTGTTCATTACTACCTGGCATCAATCCGTTTTGAACGGGGCTACCTGCCTACTGCCCTTGAAAATATCAACAAAGCCATTGAGATTTTTCCACAGTTTGCCAACGCTTACCTACTTAGAGCCGAGATTAAGACCAAAAAGGGTGATTTAAAGGGGGCTGAAACCGACTTTGCCCAAGGCAATAGGTTGGCCCAGGAATACCGAAGCAAGGCCGGCAACGATATAAATTCGATTATGGATTCTACCGGTAAGCTAAAACGCTTACTCTCGCTCGATGAGGAGCTCGATTTAACCTCATCCATTAGCATGGAACAACTCAGGAGCCGAATACTTACAATTATTTACCCAATAATCACCCTAAAAATTGATGCTGCGCAAAATGTAAAACCCCGGAACTGGCAAAGTTCAAACCTCAGGCAAATGCTAGCCTCAGCCGACTGCCATGGCTACACTCTTTACTTTGACTACGACAGCATTGACCAGCAACCCAAACCCGAAACCATTAATGCCGATTCCCTGTCAGGGGTTTGCATAGCCTTACTGAATCTCCAACGGAACCAATATACCTTGGCTATGGATAAACTAACCGAAATGGTTAATTCCGATAGCACTAATACCCTGATTAGGTTTGCCGAGGTTTTGGCACGAATCAGAATGACCCAGTTTGTTGAAAATGTTAGGAACAAAACCATGCAAAACGAAAGCAAAAACCGCACTCACGAACAAAATGTTAACGAGTCATTTATCATAGCAGCCAACGACCTGAAAAAAATAGCAACAGAGAACAACTTTGAAGGTATAGTAAGCTACAACGTTGGCGTCATGTGCATGCAAACCGGAAGTAATGACCAAGCCATTGAATGGTTTACCAGCACCATCAATCAAAATGGACTTTTGCATGGGGCTTGGTATAATCGCGGACTACTCTACTTGATAAATAATGAAACATCAAAGGGTTGCGCCGACCTCAGGAAAGCCGTTGATCTTGGCAATAATCAGGCCTCGGAATTGTTATCAAGGTTCTGTAAAAAGTAAAACCCTGCATAATGAATGCAGGGCTTACAAAAAATTCGAAACCTTTTTTTAAAAGTATAAGTCGCGCTCTCCTGCTTTAATCCGATCGATTCGGCGACGAATTTCAAGGGTGTTTTGATGGCCTTCGAGTTCGGCAAGGGTTTTCTCAATCAACTTATAGCCCTTCTGCTGAACCTCGGGATTGGCATAGTCAACCAGATATTCGGTAAGGGTTAGCAAGGCGTTGGGTGTGCAGTATCGCTTAATAAACCCCGGAACCGAAAATTCCATGAAATGCTCACCGGTACGCCCTAAGCGGTAGCAAGCCGTGCAGAACGAAGGGATATAGTTGTGGTCAATTAGCTCATCAATTATCTCACCTAATGAACGGTTATCGTTAATCTCAAATTGTTCCTTATTAAGGTCTTGATGCTCATTCTTTGAGGCATGATATGAACCCAACTCCAGCTTGGTGCCACCATCAATTTGCGATACACCAAACTGAATAACTTGCCTACGGATATCAGCTGGTTCGCGGGCAGTAAGTATCATTCCTGTATATGGCACAGCCAAACGTAGAATGGCAACCAGCTTTACAAAATCGTTGTCGGAAACAAAATATTTATCGGTGATGTTAAGGCCCGATGCCGACTTGATACGGGGAAACGAAATGGTATGAGGTCCAACGTTGTAGCAAGCCTCAAGATGATTGGTATGACGAACCAAGCCTAAAACCTCGAAACGCCAGTCGTAGAGGCCAAAGAGGGCTCCTATGCCAACATCGTCCAATCCAGCTTCCTGTGCACGATCGAGTGAGGTTAAACGCCACTCAAAATCTTTCTTTTTCCCCGAGGGGTGATACCAGGTATAGGCCTCAGGATGATAGGTTTCCTGGAAAATTTGGTAAGTGCCAATTCCTGCCTCTTTCACTTTACGGAATCCTTCAATATCGAGCGGGGCTGCATTGATATTAACCCTACGGATTTCACCATTTTTCTTCTTTATGTCATACACCAGCCTAACGGTATGGGCAATGTAATCGGCTGAGTATTCAGGATGCTCGCCGTAAACCAGAATTAAGCGTTTTTGCCCGTTATCCTCAAGAGCCTCAACCTCCTGTACTATCTCCTCATCGGAAAGTGTCATGCGCAGGGCATTTTTATTCGATGCCCTAAAACCACAATACTGACAATTGTTAGTGCACTTGTTGCCAATGTAAAGCGGAGCAAACAAAACAATTCTATTCCCGTAGATACGCTCCTTGAGCGTACGAGCGCCCTGCAGTATCTCCTCAACCAGTTCGGGATCGGTGGTGTTTACAAGTATGGCAACCTCTTCGAGGTTTAGCCTGTGCTTGTCGAGCGACTTGGCAATGATTTCACGAACCCGCTCTTTGGTGGGTTTTGCATTGTTTATGTATTCCCAAATTTCATCGGCATCGATGAAAGGCTTCATGCGCTCATCGGGAATGCGGTACTTTTCCGGATTAAATTTCATGGCTCTATATCAGTTTAATAAGATTTATACTACCAAACTTACCTGAGCCTGATACCGGTAGAAAAGAGTTTAATGTAAACTACACCCCTTTTAGCATGAGGGTTTTAACCTGAACGCCGTTAAGCTTTCCGATTGGGCCAGTAAGAGCGCCAATTTCATCGGATGTTCCTTCAAGCACAAGCGATATTACATGAATGCCTCGTTGGTGAAGCGGTATGCCCTGACGGGCAATAATAATATCGGCATGAGCCGAAAGAATTTGATTAAGCCTTGAAGCGCTCTCGCGGTTCTCAACAAGAATTAGTGCAGCTCCGATTCTCTTTTCCATCAGACTATCTCCTTTGGATCAGACTCATTTTTCTGAATCCTTGGCGGCAAATGCTTACCTACCTCAGATACAGGATTTGTATTTCAAAAAACCTAAATACTTATACGATTATCTACGCAACAAAGATACGCTAAAAAACGATTGGCTGGCAATGATAAATATCATTATTGTTAATAAATTAACTCATCAACCTGTTTGGCTGCATTTGTAAGCTGTTGGAATAACAAACGGCTATCGGAAATGTCAATTTTATCGGCTACCTGCTTATGGAAATAGATGTAGGCATCGGTGCTGTGAAGCACCCCATCAAAATTGAGGATGTGGAGTTCCACATTCCTGGTCAATACGGGGTTTAGCTCTGAACTATCACCGTTTGACCAAATAATTACCATTGCACGGTACGAGGATTTGTTCCATTCCAGCGATACGGCATAAATGCCCTCAGGGGGAATGAGTTTACCTGCCTCCTCAATTTGAACCGTTAGGGTTGGAAAGCCCGCATCTCCGAATAAATGAGAACCTTTGCCTAACGCCCCAATAATCATGTAGTAATGATCGAGGTATGCATTTGCCCGCTGGATTTTTCCCTCGAGCAATGCCTTTCGGATAGTGGTAGAGCTAACCGTCTCCTGCTGAATATCCTGCTCGGGTATCTCCTCAACCATAAAATTAAACTCCGAGCTCAACTGTTTAAGTTCCTCGTAATCGCCTTCGCGGTTGTGCCCGAAATGATGGTTAAAGCCAACAACAATGTATCGCGCATTAAGCTTGCTAATCAAGTAGTCCCTTATAAACTGAACCGACGAAATTTTAGAAAACTCCAGGGTGAATTTCACTATGATAAGATGATCGAGACCGGTTTTGCTAAGCAATTCAATTTTCTCGCGTTGCGACAGGATAAACATCAGGTTTTTCCCTGCGGTTTCAGGGTAAAGCACCTTGCGGGGATGGGGGTAAAAGGTAATAAGAACCGACTCGCCTCCAATGCTCCGGGCAATCTCATTGATCCTATTGATAATAACCTTATGGCCTAAATGAACCCCATCGAACGATCCGGTGGTAACCACCGGATTAGTAATTGCACCTACCTCATCGAAACCATAATGAACCCTCATTGCTGCCTTTTACCGGGCATAGCCCTGTTTAACAAAGTAAGCAACTTTTTCCATAGAGGTAATCATGTCATACTCCTCCAGGTAAACATTCTCGGGAACCACAAGGGGAATGGTGGTGAAATTAAGAATGCCCTTTATACCTGCTGCTACAAGTTGTTCAGCAACCTGACCTGCGGTGTCGGGTGGCGATGAGATTATGGCAATGGAAATATCGTTACGCTTTATAACCTCAGGAAGTTCCTTCATATGGTAACAGTTAACGCCGGAAATAACGCGGTTAACCTTGTTGGGGTCAACATCAAATGCGGCTACAATATTTAGCTTTGGGCGTTTACCATTAAAGTAGGTAGTTATAGCACGTCCTAAATTACCCATACCAATAACCGCAACGCTCAATCCTATTGGGTGATCAATGATATCGCCAATAACCTTAATAAGCTCCTGAGCATCGTAACCTTTCTTTTTCATGCTGGAGTAACCGATAAGCATCAGGTCGCGCCTTACCTGAACTGCTGTTATATTGTGTAAACCGGCAAGTTCGTGTGAGTAGATGTGAGTTTTACCTTTTGCCAAGCAATTGAGTAGCGTTCTGCGGTACTCACTTAGTCGTTCAATGGTTTTTTCCGGTAGATTTGCCTTGTCCATAGTCCAATTGTTTCAATTTAACACAAAACTATTTAACTTTTCGCACATTACAAACGGCTGTTTTAAATAAAGTAGATTAAATGCCGTCATTTAGCGTATCGGAACCGGGTAAAGGAAATACGATGGTAAAGGTTGATCCCACACCGGGTTCGCTTTGAACATCAATTTTAGCGCCATATAAATCGGCCACACGCTTAACAATAGAAAGCCCCAAACCGCTACCGGTAACGTTTTTGCTCTGTGGATTTTTGATGCGGGTAAACTCCTGAAAGAGCTTAGGGGTATCCTCGGGCTCGATGCCAATTCCTGAATCGGAAACTATAAGCTTAACCTCCAATCCTGATTTAGTAATACTACAATTAACCCATCCGCCGGGTTTATTGTATTTTACGGCATTGGATATAAGGTTATTCAATAAGATTTCCATGTCATCGGAATCGGCAAGCATGATAACGGGATCGGTTGTTTGCAGAGTAAGGGTAACATCGCGCTGAATGGCCAGGGGTGTCATGGTTTCGATAGCCGAACGGGCTACAAGGGTTAAATCGATTTCACGGAGGGTTCGTTGCCTTTTTCCGGACTCAATATGAGTAAGGTCCAGCAAATCCATAATTAGGCTCCGCATGGATTGGATACGCGCAAGCGAACGGTCGATGAAATCCATGTAGCTATCTATGTCATTGCCGGCCTGTTTTTCCTGCATCATCTTCAAATAGCCCTCAATTGCATTGAGTGGAGCCTTAAGCTCGTGCGATAGCACAGTGAGGAACTGAAATCGTACCTGTTTACCCTCGCGATGCAACTTGCGGGTCATGCGTCGCAGGAAGTAATGCTTGGTAATATTCTCAATGGACGATTTAAGTTCCTGAGGGGTAAATGGTTTGGGGACAAAATCGTAGGCCCCAATGTTTGTAGCACGAACAGCCAACTCCAACGATGCATAAGAGGTAATCATCATTACCAAAATATCGGGGTGATTCTCGTTGATGAACTGTAAAACCTCAACCCCTTGAATACCGGGTAACTTGTTATCGAGGAGCACTACGGCAGGGCTCGAATGTTTGATGATATCGATGGCCTCCTCGCCTGTGGCTGCTTCAATCACATTAAAGCCTATATCGTCCTCAAGGAACGGATAGCTAACCGTGAAATTCCGAAGAATACGGGTTACGCCGGAACGAATTCCGGGTTCATCGTCAACAACCAGAATATCTATTACTTCCATTTTATACCTTAAGCAATTTCAGTATTTCGCGATGCAATTGATCGGGGCGTATCCCTTTTTCCATATATAAATCGGCTTTAATCCACTGGCGTTCCTGTTCGCTTGAAATGCCAAACGACATGCCGGTCTCGGCCGATACCGCTGTTGCAATAATTACGGGAACGTCGGGATACATCCGTTTTAGCTTGTAGCTAAGAATAAAACCGCTATCCTCGTTCTCCATCATTAGGTCAAGTATGGCTAAATCGGGTTTCATATTCTTTAGAATATTCTCAGCTTCACGCTGGCTTTCGGCAGTAACAACATCAAAACCCATTTTCTCAACATGAAACTTGAGCTGAAATAGATAATCGGTATCGTCGTCAACTATTAAAATAGTTTTTCGTGAGTTAGCCATGGCTTTTGTATTTTATTAACTATTATCATCGTTGCCTAAATCATTATTGGTATTGCGGGGCAAGGTAATCCTAAATGTTGTCCCAGTAGGTCCTTTATGGGGATCAGTGTTCGACTCAACCTCAATTTTACCCTTATGCATTTTAACAATACCATAGGTAGTGGCCAAACCTAATCCGGTTCCCTTGCCAATCCCTTTAGTAGTAAAGAATGGGGTAAACAGCTTATCCATATTCTCCTCAGGTATCCCTTCACCAGTATCAACTACGCTAATGGAAATCTGATGGTCATCGCCATCGATAACTATAGTAAGATCGCCGCCATTGGGCATGGCCTCAATGGCATTTTTGTTGAGGTTGGTGAGCACCTGCATCATTTGCTCGTAATCGAGGCTTGCCATCAGGTTCGAAGTTCGGCAAACCACGCTGGTATTAACATTTTTGGGAATAATAACGCCGGCAATACTATCCTCGGCCAATTTTTTCACATTAACCTTTTCGACCTTAACCTGATTTTTGCGAGCAAAGTTTAACAGTCCACTAACAATTTTTTTGCACCGCTCAGCCTGCGAGGAGATCAGCTCCAAATCCTTACGAAGGGGATCATCGGGTTTACACTCATCGAGCAGGATATTGCTATACATCAAGACAACACCCAAAGGATTATTGAGTTCATGGGCAATACCGGCCGATAGCTGCCCCATGTGGGCAAGTTTTTCCGACTGTTTAAGCGCCTGCTGCATTTTAGCCAATTTCTCGTTTGAAATGGCAAGGTCGTTTATGGAATCGTGCAGTTCTTCAATGGCGTAGGGCAAACACATTTCCACCTCGGCAAGCCCTTCAACAATGGCAATGGCATGCTCGGTGCAGGTATCGTAACCACATGCCCCACAGTTCAGGTGGTCGCGGGGTGTAAACTTGCCCATCTTAGCCAATACCTTATTGATTTCGTCGTCGGTTGGCTTTGAAATACGTTTATCGTCGGGTGAAAAATCGCGTGATAAATCGAGGTCGGAAAACTGTGATATGGCAACCTCCCATTCTTTAAGTTGATTGGGTGTTACCTTATTGCGAGCATAGGAACTGATGTAGGTTTTGCGCTCAAAGCGCTTTCCTCCCGGTGTCATACCAGGCCCCATAATACAACCCTCGCAGCAAAGTAACTCGAGGTTTTGTCCTTTTAAGTTACCCGATTCCCATTCCTTAATGGCTTCCTGAAAACCAATACGGCCCTCTGCAACAGTTATATTTCCTTCAATTAAATCGTCAAAGATGTTCACGGTTTGCATCAATCCTCGGCTGACAGGGAAAATTGCTCCACGACCGGCATGTGGCGGGTCAAAATCGGAAGGTTCGACACTTTCGGGGGTTAAATTGGCCTGTTCAAAAAGGGCACGTAATTCCCTAAATGTTAACGCCTCATCAATCTCATCGGATTCGTCCTTTTTGGCAATGCATGGTCCAATAAAAACCTGCTTCAAGCTACTATCGATACGCTTAACAACCCTGCTTATTGCCACCATAGGCGATACCACCGGCGCTAAATTTTCGACCATTTCGGGGTGATAGTATCGGATATAAGTAACAATTGCCGGACAATCGCTGGATATATAACCTTTTCCGGACCTATCCTCGAGCAACGATTTGTAGCGGTTAGCCACCAAATCGGCACCAAAAGCAACCTCAAAAACATGGCTAAACCCCAAAGCCCTAAGCATGCCAACAAATTGGCGGTAATCGTCAATCTCAGTAAACTCAGCAGGGAAACTGGGGGCCACCAGTGCAGCAACCTGTTCACCGCTTTGTAACATGCTTTTTACCTCGTTTCGGGTAAGCAGAAACACCTTTGCATCCTGGCTGCAAACCTTAACACAGTTACCGCAACCAATACATCTTTCGGAAATGACATCGGCCTGACCGTTAACAATCTTAATTGCCTTTGCCGGACACTCCCTAACGCAGGTATAGCATACTCTACAAAGTTCCTTTATGGTGTAAACCAATTTCCTTTTCTCCCGATTTGTCGCCATGGTCCGGTTGAATTATTTCAACATTATAGTAAAACCTCCCTTTTTGAATATCGGGTGTACAAAAACTTTTTCGATTTTTCGCCGCCAGTTTCTCCTAAAAAATCGTCGTAAATGGCTTGAACCACAGGGTTACGGGCAGCACACTTAATGCCCTCGGCCTCATCAATTTCAGCAATAGTTTTAGCCCTCAACTTAACAAATTTATCGTCATCAACATAGGGCTGGCCACCGCCGTTTACACAACCGCCGGTACAAGCCATAACCTCTATGTAATCCAATTTCACTTCGCCACTAACCAAAACCTGTAGTATTGAGTGTATATTTTTCAGACCATTTACAACCGCGAAAGTGAAAGTTTTCCCGGCAGCATTAAAAGAGTATGCCTTTACTCCAGAAACGATTTTTATTTCGTTTATTTTACTGTCATTAATTTCCTTTGATGTTAATTTAAAGTAAACCATACGTGCCAGAGCCTCGGCCGAACCACCCGATATCCCAAAAAGTTTACCTGCAGAACTACGAATATTGAAAGGTTTATCGGCATGTTGCGGTTCAACGCCTTGAATATCGACACCGTAAAGCTTTATCAACCTTACCAGTTCACGGGTAGAAATTACAGAATCGACATCGGAAAGGCCGCGAGTGGTCATTTCCTCACGTTGAGCCTCAAACTTCTTGGCTAAACATGGCATTACCGAAACGGAAAAGATTTTTGAAGGGTTAATTCCGTTAGCCGAAGCAAAGTAGTTTCTGATTAATGAACCCATTACTTGCTGGGGCGATTTAACGGCACTAAGTGCCGGAATGTAGTTGGGATACCATTGCTCCACAAACTTGACCCAAGCAGGGCAACACGACGAAAACATGGGCAAATTATTGCCACTTTCCTTGCGGGCAATCAACTCCGATGCCATTTCGCTTGTAGCAATATCGGCAGCTACAGCTGTATCAAACACATACTTAAACCCAATTTTGCGGAGTGCAGTGTAAAGTAGACCATTAACATCCTTACTGGGTTTAAGGCCAAACTCCGTTGCCACTGAAACAGATATCGATGGGGCTATTTGTACAATAGGAATTATTTCCGGATTGCTAAGCGCATCCATAACCTCGGCAACATTTTGCCGCTCGTGCAAGGCACCGGTGGGGCAAACCAACACACACTGACCACAGCCTATACAGTTGGAGAAGTTCAAGTCGCGCGACATGGTGGTTCCCACATACATGTTGCAGCCTCGGTTAACAAACTCAAAGGTCGATACTGATTGAACCTCGTCGCATATTCTAATGCACCTACCACAAAGAATACACTTTGCAGGATCGCGAACAATGCTTGGGCTCGACAGGTCGAGCTTTTGAGTAAACGATTTATGCAAAACCTTCCGTTCACGGATATGCAATTCGGCAGCCAAATCCTGCAACTCGCACGAACCATTCCGTTCACAGTAAAGGCAATCATCGGGGTGATTAGCAAGCAGAAGTTCGACCAATGTTTTGCGGGCCCTCACCACACGGGGCGAGTGCGTATTTATACGCATACCCTCCTCCACCATTTGTGAGCATGAAGTAACAAGGTTATCGCGACCATCAACCTCAACAACACAAAGTCTGCATGCTCCGGTTGGTGTCAAATCGGCCATATTACAAAGGGTTGGCACTCTGATACCGTTACGGTTTAAGGCTTCAAGAATGGTCTCGCCTTTGTGCGCCTGTAATGTTCTATTATTTACTTCGATGTTAATGTTCATAGCGGCTTAGCTTTACTTGAAGAAAACAGCTCCAAACTTGCAGGTTTCCTGGCATATTCCACAGCCTATGCAACGCTCTTCAACAATAAAGTAGGGCGAACGCGGTGTTCCGTATATGGCCTGTGTTGGACATTTCTTGGCACAAGCAGTACAGCCTGTGCATTTATCGATATCAATATAAAAAGTTCGTAAATCGCGACAAACGCTAGCCCGACACTTACGGTCGAAGATGTGCTCTTCAAATTCTTCCCGGAACGATTTCAAGGCCTTAAGGATTGGCTTGGGGGCAGTTTGGCCTAAGCCACAAAGCGATGTATCGCGCATTACCTCAGCCAGTGTCTCAAGCTGAATCACACCCTTAAACCTCTCCAGGGTATTATGTCCTTCTTTGCTAATAGGGCGTTTAGAGATATTATCGAGAATTTGATACATGCGGTTTGAACCCTCACGACAGGGAATGCACTTACCGCAACTCTCATTGCGAATGAAATGCATGAAATACTTTACCAAATCGACCATGCAAACCGTATCGTCGAGCACTTGAACGCCACCTGAACCAACTATTATACCTCTTTGTGGAAGTTCATCAAAATCGATAGGTGCATCAAGTTCGTCGGCTGTAATACTCACTCCCGAAGGACCTCCCAAATGCAAAGCTTTGAATGTCCTTCCATCTTTGACACCGCCAGCAAGTTCAAGCAAAACGGCAAGAGGTGTCCCAAAACTAATCTCTACCAAACAGGTTTGAGCAGCCTGACCGTTAATTGAGAAAATCTTTGTTCCTTTTGAGTTCTCGGTTCCTAAAGAAGCAAACCATTGGGAGCCATTGTTTATAATTTCAGGAATATTGGCTAATGTCTCAACATTATTAATGATTGTGGGTTTGCCATTTAGCCCTATTTCAGAAGGGTATGGTGGCTTGATGCTTGGCATGCCCCGTTTCCCCTCAAGGCTTTTAATCAGAGCTGTTTCCTCGCCACAAACATAAGCACCCGGGCCTTTCCGGACCTCAATATCGAGCGAGTAACCACTACCCATGATATCGTACCCCAGCAAGCCAACCTCGTAGGCCTGTTCAATTGCATTTTGAATGCGTTTAATGGCCATTTTATACCTATCGCGGATGTAAACAATGGCCTTGTTGGCCGAAATGGCATAGGAACTTAAAATAATGCCCTCGATAACTCTATGGGGATCGCTCTCAATGAGCAACCTATCCATAAAGCCACCCGGGTCGCTCTCGTCGGCATTACAAATCAAGTAGCGTTCGTTGGTGGCTACCTGCAATGCTTTCCGCCATTTAATACCCGTAGGGTATGATCCACCGCCCCTACCGCGTAAGCCGCTTTCCTCAACAATACGGCAAATATCGTCGCAGGTGTACTTTCGAAACGATTTGGCCAATGCCCTATATCCTCCATGGGCAACATACTCGGCAATGCTATCGGGGCAAATGATGCCTGCATTCTTGAGCAAAACCCTGTTTTGTTTCTTAAAAAATGGCAGTTCATGCCTAAAGGGTATGCCATGCCAGGGTTCATGAATATCGGAATGATACTGGAATAGAGCGTTCTCGGGCTGAATAAAACCGTTTAGTGCTCCATCGAGTATTGAGTTTACCCTATCATCAGTTACGTTGGTAAAAGCAACTCGAGTTCTACCGGGTAACTGAATCTCAACAATCGGTTCACGGGAACATAAACCATGGCTTCCAACACATATAACATCGGCATCAATGGCATAATCATCTAAATATTGCTCTATTGCTGCTTTGGTCTTTAAAGCCCCTGCAACAATCGACGAGGTTGTAATGCCAATAAATATCACCGGTTGCCTAACCCGTTCGTGCCTAATGGAACTAAGTTTTGCATTTACCTCAGCAGTCCACGATTCATCGTGAAGATGGGAGATTACCTCATCTTTTAAAAAGGTTAATTCCGATTTTGAGTCGCACCGAGCCATGGTTACTCCTGGGTTAAGTCGTTAAGTATTGTTTTAAGCTTTTCCGGATCAACTCCACGGTAGTACTCATCGTTAATGGATATAACCGGACCATGCTCACAAGCACCCATGCAGGTTACCACCTCAAGGCTAAACTGTCCGTTACGGGTGGTTTGTCCGTTCTTCAGCTTCAGGTTTTCCTCCAGGTAAACCATATTCCATTTTGCCCCCTTTAACCTGCATGATGTACCATTGCAAAGGCAAATATGATTTTTCCCCTTGCTCTCAAACTTAAATTGATTGTAGAATGTGGCTAAACCATATATTTTTGAAGTAGGCAAGTTTAGTTTACGGCCAACTAAAACAATAGCCTCCTCGTTTAGGCAACCCAGTTCGTTTTGAATATCCTGAAGAATTGGGATAAGGCTATCGGGACCCGAATAGCTGTAACGATCTAGAATCTCCTCAATTTTTTCAGCGTTCGACATATCTCTTTAAAATACTTAAACCTAAATGGAAAATACGCAAACAAAATATATTGTTAAACAACTAACAAACTCATATCTAAATCTATTTCAATACATTACAATGAATTATACTTTGTTAATCACGGAACAATTTAATAAAACATTATAAAATTTGTTCGCTTAGTATCAATATTTTAATTATTTAAAACGATTACAGATAAGAGCTTTGAACTAAAAAATGATTAAATTTCAGGCATAATTTGTAAACCATACCCTATATTAGCTTTTTGAAAACAGTGTTATATTTATAACATTACGATGGATAAAAGGGCCGAGGTGATTATATGTTTAGGTAGTTCTTGCTTTGCACGCGGTAACAAGGCTACGCTTAAAGCTATAATGAAGTTTTTGGATGAACATGACTTGAAAGAAAGAGTAAATTTTCATGGCGGGCATTGCTTTGGTAACTGTGCCGAGGGACCTAACATTTCCGTTAATGGTAAGCTTTTCACGGGTGTAGATGAGAATAACATTATTGACATACTGACAAACGAATTACTGTAGGAAATCAATTGCATAATGTCGAAACTATTTAGCATAGACGAGCGAACTTGCATAAATTGTTATGCATGTGTTAGGGTGTGCCCTGTAAAGGCCATTGAGGTAAAAGCGGGGCAAAACTATGCTCGAATCATCGATAGTCGTTGCGTGGGATGTGGCAGTTGTTTAAATATTTGTCCGGTTAATGCCGTTAGCTATAAGTCGTCGAAAAAAGAGGTTCTGGAACTACTCAAAGGTGATGAACCCGTTGCGGCCATTTGCTCGCCAAGTATATCGGGCGAATTTGCCGACATTACCGATTACCGCAAATTTGTGCAGATGATTAAGCAACTTGGTTTTACCTACGTATGTGAGGTAACCTTTGGCGTTGACCTTGTTGCCCGGGAATACAAAAAACTCATTGAGGACTTTAAGGGTAAATACTTTATTACCAGCATGTGTCCGGTAGTGGTATCGATGGTTGAGAAATATCACCCCGAAATTGCCCAAAACCTTGCCCCTATCATCTCGCCAGTTGTGGCAACCGCCATGGCGGTTAGAAAGGAATACGGCTCCAACGTTAAGGTTGTCCTCATAGGCCCATGCATACAAAGCAAGGAAGAAATAAAACTTTACGATGATGAACGCAGAATTGATGAGAACCTAACATTTGTTGAGCTAAGGGAACTATTTGAAGAATTCAATATCAAGGAAAGCAACCTGGAATACTCCGAATTTGACGAACCCATTGGATACAAAGGGTCGCTATTCCCTATAGGGCGCGGAATACTCCAAGCTGTTGATATAAGCGAGGATCTGCTTACCGGAACGGTAATCAGCACCAATGGTCCCAATAACACCCTGCAGGCGCTTGATCAGTTCGAAACCAGTATCGATTTGATAAACAGGCACTTCAACCTGTTTTACTGTGAGGGTTGCCTAATGGGGCCAGGAACATCACGCGGTGGAAAAAAGTTTATCAGGCGAACCATGGTGGTAAACTACGCCAACAAGCGTTTAAAGACGTTCGACCGCGAAAAATGGGAAAAAAATATTGCCAAAAATAGCCTTGGCAATTTTTCGAGGAGTTTCACAATTGACGACCAACGCCTGCCCACACCAAATGAACAAAAACTCGAAGAGGTGCTTAAGGTGATTGACAAAGAATTTGTAGGACGCGATTCAGGCTGCGAGGCCTGCGGCTATTCATCGTGTTACGATTTTGCCTCGGCAGTGGCATCGGGGCTTGCCCATACCGATATGTGTCTAAACTTTACCCTAAAAAAACGACAGGAATACATTAAAACCCTTCAGGCAACGAACGAAAAACTCGCCAAGACACAGGAAGCACTCAGGGAATCGGAAAAGAAAGCACGAACGGAACAGGAGGCAGCAAGGGAAGCTACCGAGACCATAACCGCCATGCTAAAAAAGTTACCTTCGGCCGTGGTGCTTATCGACAAAAGAATGAAGATTCTGCAGAGCAACCAAAGCTTCATCGATTTGCTAGGCGACGATGCATTGGAAATTAACGAGATAATCCCCGGTCTTGTTGGCGCTGATCTTAAAACCCTGTTACCTTACAATATCCATAACCTTTTCACCAGCGTTTTGCAGAATAATACAGATATTCTGAACCGCGACGTGATGTATAAGGATAAACTGCTGAACATCTCGGTATTCACCATAAAACCCAATAGCATTGTTGGTGCCGTAATTCGTGATATGTATGCACCCGAGGTACAGAAAGAGGAGGTTATCAAGCGTATAACCGAAGTAATCGACAAAAACCTGGCAATGGTTCAAAATATTGGATTCCTATTGGGCGAAGGAGCATCGGAAACCGAAAAGATGCTTAATTCAATCATCAAAACATACCGCGAGGGGAAAAACAGCAACGATAAAGCTTAGCAACCCGAAACCATGTCGAGTAAGTTTTTTATAGAGGTAAACTGCCAGCAAAAGAACCACGACGAGGAGCGTATTTGTGGTGATGTTTTCTACTCGCGAAGGCTAATGGACGAGGAGCGAACCATCATTGTCCTGTCCGATGGCATGGGACATGGCGTTAAGGCAAATATCCTGGCAACCCTCACATCAACCATGGCGCTTAACTTCACCATTGAGCATAAAGAGGTTAACACCATTGCCGAAATCATCATGAACACACTGCCGGTTTGCTCGGTTCGGAAAATGAGCTACTCAACCTTTTCCATAGTTGATATTGACCACAACGGTGAAACCCGCATACTGGAATACGATAACCCTCAATGCTTAATTATGCGCGGAACCGAAGAGCTTGAACCCGAATGGCAATGTATCATTCTAAATAGTGAAAAAAATGCTGGGAAGGAGCTAAAATTTTGCTCATTCATCCCGCAAAAGGAGGACAGAATAATACTATGGTCCGATGGAATAACCCAATCGGGGCTGGGCTCAGCCGATTATCCTTTTGGCTGGGGCGATGAGGCTCGCGAGTTCGTAAAACGAATGGTAAAAAACGAACCCGATATTTCGGCTCGCAAGCTTAGCTCCAAGGTGGTGAACATGGCTTGCTTAAACGATGGTTATCACCCCAAAGATGATGCATCATGCGTGACAATATATTTCCGAAACCCCCGAAAACTATTAATATGCACCGGCCCGCCATACGAAAAAGAGAACGATACTAAACTTGCCAGGATATTTGAAACCTTTGAAGGCAAAAAGGCTATTTGTGGCGCAACAACCGTCGATATTATTGCCCGAGAACTAAAGCGAAACGTTGAGGACAGCTTAGAATTTACCGACCCCGATTTACCACCAATTAGCCAGATGGAAGGTGCCGATTTGGTTACCGAAGGAATTCTAACGCTAAGTAAGGTTAACACCATTCTTGAATCGTACAATGAGAACACAAACCTTGGCAAAGGTCCTGCCGACGAGCTGGTAAAACTTATCCTGGAAAGTGATAGCATTGAGTTTGTTATTGGAACCTGCATAAACGTTGCGCACCAGGACCCTAACCTGCCTGTTGAATTGGAAATTCGCAGGACTGTTGTGAAACGAATTGCAAACATTTTACAAGATAAATTTTTAAAGGAAGTGAAACTTCAGTTCCTTTAGGATTTATCGAACATTCAAACCTTTAATTAGAATAATTTTGGGAAGCCCCTGCCCAAATAATTAGTTCAGGTGTTGACTTTTACTAACATTTTTGCAATATTTACGTTAAAATCATTGTTAATGCTTAAAACTATGCGCAGCTTTAGGGTTTCCTTGTTAAACATACTCATTGTTACGTGCTTCTCAGTTGAAGGATTCAGCCAGGATTGGAATGCAATTTTCACACTCGAAACCGACGCTGAATATTACATGGCTGAAGGCAATTTTTCAAAAGCAGCCGATACCTATGCAAAAGCTCTTAAGAAATTTCCTGAAAGCGCTAATTTAAAATTTAAGATTGCATACTGCTTACTCAAAACTCCCGACAGAAAATCGGAAGCTATCAGCTATTTGGAAGAAGCAGTGATGAAAGCTTCGGACAAATACGACGCTAAATCGCTTAAAGAGCCCAATGCTCCGCCTGAAGCCTTTTATCACCTTGGAATGGCCTACATGTATCAAAACGATTTTGATAATGCCCTAAAGTCATTCCAGGAATACAAGAAATATATTAAACCTAAGGATGAACAAGCCCAACGAATGGCAGAACATGCCATTGCCAGTTGCGAAAATGCAAAGCAATTTCAAAAAAGTCCAATAGGTATTAAATACAACCGGTTAGGCCCTGATTTTAATAATGAAAACGACAACTTTAATGCTGTGGTATCGGGCGATGGTAGCACGCTTGCATTCACTACCCGCACCTCCTCAGGAAACAAAATATTTGTTGCCAAAAAAGGTGATGATGGCTTGTGGGCTAAACCGGTTGACATAACCCGCAACCTGGGCAGTAAAAACCTGACCACATCATACCTATCGTACGAGGGAACTGAACTATACCTGATTGAAAACGACCCAAAAAATTCCGATATTGTTGTAAGTTTTTTACAAAAACGAAAATGGTCATCGCCTGTAAAGGCGGCAAAACCAATAAACTCCAAGTTCAACGAAACCCACGTTTGCGTAACCCGCGATGGCAATACGGTTTACTTTACCAGCGACCGCAAGGGCGGGCAGGGTGGCTTTGACATTTGGGTTTCAACCGTTAACAATGGCAAGTGGAGCGACCCCATAAATCTTGGCCCTAACGTTAATACCCCTTTCGATGAGGCAACTCCTTTCCTCTCACCCGATGAAAAATATTTTTTTTTCAGCTCCCAAGGACACAATACCATGGGTGGATTCGATGTGTTTTTTACCAACCTTCAAGGAAGTCCTAATGTTAAGAATGCAGGGTATCCTTTAAATACTACCGACGACGAAATCTTTTACTTTCCAACCGGCTTATCATCGGGTTACATTGCAAAATTCACTCCCGATGGTTTTGGGAAACTTGACATTGCCGAGGTTGAAATAATCCCCATGGTTGATGTCAAACTTAACCTTATGCTTGCCGACAATGCACCACTGGATAAATACTACAACGTGAACGTAATAAATAATTCTACTGGCGAGGTAGTAGAAAAACAATCAGTAAAAGGTAAAACACAGCTTAGCCTAAAGGTAAAACCGGGCAATTATACTGTAACTGCTCAGGGCGATGGCTTTGAGGAAACTAAAACACCTTTAAATATTCCAGCCAAGCCCGATAAATCGGAATATCAGACAAGTCTGATGCTAAATCCAAAACTTGTTGAACAACCTGTCGCCCAACTCGAAACGCCTAAGGAAGAACCCAAACCCGAAGTTAAGCCTGAGGTAAAACCAGAACCCAAGGCTGAAGTAAAACCTGAGGCTAGGGCTACCGATAAACCTAAGGCTGTTGAGCCCGAACCCAAAAAAGAACCAGTTGTAAAGCAAACCCCCAAAAAGGAAACAAAACCTGAAGTTGAAAAGCCAAAGCCTGAACCTAAACCCGCTAAAGCATTACCACCTACTCCTCCCCCAACAGCAGCCCCTAAGCCTCGTATGGACTTTAGTAAAACCACAAACACTGCAATGCTTGCCAAGGCTACCTATTCCGTTCAGCTAATGGCATCGCTACACCCTGTTGATTACAACTACTTTAAAATTGACAGTGTAAGTGTAACCATATCGCCTGATGGATACTACAGGTATAGTGTGGGGAATACCGAAAATGTTCAAGAAATCGAGGAATTGCTCCAAAAGGTTCGTAGCCATGGGTATAACAATGTTTGGGTTAGAATAAACCGCGAGCACCCCGGATACACCATTCAATTCCTTGCACTCCAAAAGCCTAAAAGTATAAAGCAGTTTGCTGAACTTTCCGATGTAATGGTTTACCGGGGATACGATGGTATATATCGATACTGTGTTGGCAAATACTCCACACCCGAAGAGGCTAACGCCGATTTGACCAAGATTGTGGGATTAGGCTACTCCGGTGCATTTGTCCGTGAACTCGGAAAGTAACCCATCAAATACAGATAAAAAGGCCGCCCTAATTGGGCAGCCTTTTTCTTTAAAAGATTGAAGCCTGAAACGGAATCCTCAATGTCAATGAGATATTTCGTCCCGGATTATAAAAGTCAACCTCTTTTAATGTTGACAGGTGGTCAACATACTTTTTGTCGAGTAGGTTTTGAATCGCCAAGTTTAATTCCAAAGGTTGATTGCCTAAACTGAAACTAGCACCCAACGATAGGTTTACCAAAACATATCCTGGTGTAGTAGTTTCATCGCCAGCTATATTGTTTTGGGGAAATGCGGAATTGATTTTTACCAAAAAGTATGGATTACTAAAAAAGCCTAATTTATTTCCCATAAAACCAGTTTCAAATGCCAGTTTACTTGCTGGAATAAAGGGCAGATAGTCCCCATCACGATTTTTCCCTAGTACATAGGAATAGTTTGTCCCAAAATGAATCCACTGAACCGATTTGGGATGAAAATGCAATGCAAATTCTCCACCATATAAGTAAGCATCATCCTGTTTATATCGGTATTCAGGCAAGCCGCTATTAAACAATCCGGTTGGTGCAATGTAAATGTAATTGGCAATGGAATTGAAAAAACCTGCAACATCAACAAGTAGGTTATCGATATGGTAATGGGCACTAACGTCGTACTCAAACGATTTTTCTGGTTTAAGTGCAATATCGCCTATCTCATATCGTGCTTCATGAGGACCATTTGATGTTAACTCAGCAAGGTTAGGATTTCGGTATGCAGCCGCACCATTTAGCCTAAATATGAGGTTCTCGTTACCCCTATAAGTTGCTCCAACCGAACCCGTTATATTATCAAACATCCTGTTCACGCTTGGCCTATAATTAGGTTGATTTGCAATGCCCACCTCATCGGACTCCAGTTTCTTAGCATCGAACCTCAGCCCGGCTTGAAAACGAAATTTTCCAACGGTTTGCTGCGCTAATCCAAAAAGCGAGTAACCTAGGGTTAGAGCATTAGGCAAAAGGATAGTTTCACGATTGTTAATATTGGTATTCCATTGATTGATTCCCTGAGCACCAAAAATATAGTCGTTTCCTGGACTTGATGGAAGCAACACCTTAGCCTCGTAGATTAACGTTGTTAGCCGCATTTGCAACTCATACTTATTAGGTTCCCCTAAATGGGTAAGTTCAGTTGATTGCAACGAAGCATTTACATCAACTTTTGTTTTACCTAAAAATATCTTTGACTGTGATGAAACCAAATGGGTGCCCAACTGCTGGTAAAAAATTGAAGGTTTTCGACCCCTACCAGCTATTTCATTAATTGCTTCCTCTTCCACAAGACCTAAGTTTTGTAGGTTGAAGTCGTAGAAAAAATTGGTTGTCATCAACTTACCATTAAATCCACCATTCAACTTTACAGAGTGCTCGTTAAATCTGGAATTAGGGACAAAAGCTCCACCCCCTTGAAGGTAATCGGCATGAGTTTTTTGACCAAACCTTGCCCCTCCATGAAATTTACTCCCCGAAGCCCTAATACCAATATTATTGACCATCCCGAGTGAATTTGAGAATAGCTGAAGGTTATAGTCGCCCTCCACCTTTCCTTCGGCAGCAGGTCGCTCTTTGATGAAGTTTAACACACCACCAATTGCATCGGAACCATAAAGTAGCGATGCTGGCCCCTTAATAACCTCAACCGACTCAATCCCAAACTCATCGATTCCTAAAGGGTGATGACTGGAATACTGGTAGTTCTCAAAACGAATGCCATTGCTTAATACCAGCACATCATTCATGGAAAGGCCTCTGATAACAGGTTTAGTAACGCCATTCCCCTTGCTAATCATGTCAACTCCAGGCACATTAGTCAGCATTTCCATGAAGTTTGGTGAGGGCATTCGGTGGCGTTCATTTAACCTCAGAATATCAATCTTTACAGCATTCTGATGCTGGGTTGTATTATAACCAGCCGAAACTACAACCGCCTCGGCTTCAATACTTGCGTGGGTGAGTTTTACATTTATATTCACCTCTTCCCCAACCAGATTTATTGATACTATTTGATTGGCATATCCAATATGCGAAACCTGCAAATCAAACCTTCCGTTGGGTAAATTATTAAGCTCAAACTCCCCCCTTGAACTTGTTGTGGTGCCTTTTACCAACATCGGAATAAAAACATTGGCACCTTCAACAGGAACATTATTCTCATTTAAAACAGTCCCTTTTATGACGTTTTGAGCAAATAAGTTGTTAGCAAATAGCATTGCTATTATT